>Ga0181344_1000060_pt1 | contig 46731 bp, 44 predicted proteins | sample Su13VDMLBDD_FD_130098 | JGI IMG/M metagenome (GOLD analysis project Ga0181344, IMG submission 130098) | Freshwater viral communities from Lake Michigan, USA - Su13.VD.MLB.D.D | ecosystem: Environmental > Aquatic > Freshwater > Lake | place: USA: Michigan | collected 2013-07-15
AGGGGCCAAGGCACCATGGCACGCGCCAGCACTATGGTGAGCGCGCGCGCCATGGTGCCGGTCACCGCCGCCTGGCCTGATTTTACCCCGCCGCGTGGCCGGATTTTGCACCGCCGTTGACACTTCAGCGTGGGAATGGCACCGGCAGGCAGATCACTTTCTGGATCTTCCACGATCGCGATCAGCCGCGAGGCATTGGCCGCTCCCTGCGGAACAATCTGACCGAACTCGGTCAGATGGCCGCGTAATGCGTTGATCGCTTGCGTGCGCTGCCGGATCAGCAACTCGCGCACGCGAAAGACCATTGCCGCGCCTTGGGTCTCTTCGCTCTTCACTGGAACAAAGCGCATCGTGGGCCGCATCGCCGCCTCGCAGATGGCCTCGGCGTCCGCCATGTCGTTCTTCTGCCGCTTGACGAATGGCTTCACATAGGCAGGCGGGATCAACCGCACATCATGGCCCAGCTTGCCGATCTCACGGCCCCAGAAGTGGGCAACGCCACAGGCTTCCATCGCCACGACGCACGAGGGCAGCTGGCTGAAAAACTCCAGCATCTGCGCTCGCCGTATCTTTTTGCGCAGAACCGTCCGTCCTGTGCCGTCGGCTCCATGCACCTGGAACACATTCTTCGCCAGATCGAGCCCGACCGTGATAATCTCCGACATGACCGCTCCCCTTGTGGATCGTTGCAGACCCACCTTGGCACATCAGATGCCGTCGGGGGGCGGTCACATCATCAACGCCCCTCAGACCGCTACCGCCGACCGATCGGATGCCCGTGGAACGGCTGGTCTGATGTTGCTGGAATAAGCGGTTGGATGGCGTGGAATACGCAGGCATGGGTATTGGCGGCATATCGATGACGATCTTCCGGGGAAGGCTGCTAGCTAGAGAGCCGTGTGTACTTCTGCCACCAAACAAAACCGCGAACTTCACCAACTCATGCTGTGCCGTTCATATCAACTAGTCGTGAGCGCCCGCACGAGAGTGCGGACGCTGCCTGGAAAATCAACAGTGACTTTCGGTGATCAGAGTGTGAGTTCGCTTTCCTTGACATCAGCAATCGGACCGAGGACCGCCGGGTCAAAGTCGCGAAGCCGCTCAGCATGTGCGACCCGAATGGGGAAGTCCGGATTGGCGAGCGCACCACGGCCCAGCGTCACCACATCGGCTCCGTCCTTCAGAACCGCTTCGGCTTTCTCAACGTCGTGAAGGCTTCCATTGGCAAGAACGATAGTGTTCGGAGCGTATTTCTTCGCGAACTGCACGAGGCTCGGCCCGGATCCGAAGGCGGGCTGCCACGCTTCGAATTCCGTGACGTGGATGTAATCAACGCCCGCGTCGGACAAGGAGCCGAAGATGATCTCTGCGTCTTTCTCGCCATCTGCCCACTTGTGGTGAAAGTCGTTGACCTTCCCTTGAGAGATGCGAACGCCAAGGGGGATGCTTTTGCCGACCGCCGCGCGAACGGCATTGACCACCTCGATGGTCAGGCGAACGCGATTTTGGGTGCTGCCGCCATATTGGTCGCTCCGTTTGTTTGCATAGTCTGTGAGGAACTGGTCCAGCAGATAGCCATTTGCCCCATGGATTTCGACCCCGTCGAAGCCCGAGACCTCAACCGCAAAGACGGCGGCGGATGCGAAGCCTTCGATGGCTTCTGCAATCTGCGCTTCGCTCATTTCCTGCGGCACGGGATAGTCGTCCGTACCCCGGTAGAAGGTCATCTGCTGACCCTTGGGCTGGATAGCAGATGGCCCGACGTTGGTGTCGCGGAACCGGTTTCCTTGTGAAATACCGCCCGCATGCATCAGCTGGGCAATCGCCAGCGCGCCATGGCTCTGGATACCCTTGACCACCAGTTGCCAGGCGCCTGTCTGTGCCTCGTCAGTCAGGCCCGGCTGAAATGCATAGCCCTGTGAATGGGCCTGATCGGTGTAAATGCCTTCGGTGATAACAAGCCCGAAACCACCGCGAGCGAAGCGCTCATAGTAGCGGGTCATCGTCTCGGTCGCGCGTCCATCCTCGGTGGCAGTGACGCGTGTCATCGGCGCCACGCCAAGACGGTTCTTCAAAGTGCGGCCTGCCAATGTCACGGGCGAAAGGAGCGCTTGTTGCTCATCAGTCATCATATCTCTCCTTGTGTTGGCAGAGACTTAGACGAGCAACTTATAAGCCAGAAGTGAGGCTGGACGGTAAGGAGCTTAACGAATAGCGTTACAATATGCTCATCGAGAACATCGCTCTTTTCCGGTCCATCGCATCGTTGGGAACGCTTTCGGCGACGGCCCGGCAGATGGGCGTTCCTGTCATGACAGTCAGCAGGCGCCTTGCCAGTTTGGAAAGCGAGGTAGGGGTTCGGCTTTTTCACCGCACGTCGCGATCGGTCTCTCTCACGCCCGAAGGTGAAGCGTTTCTTCCATACGCGATTTCCTTACTGGAAACGCACGATGCCGCTCTTGCGGCGCTAGCGGCAGGCGACAGCGGCCTTCAGGGGGTGTTGAAGGTGACAGCGCCAAACCTGATCGGCCGGTCGATCATCGTTCCGGCCCTGACGCGTCTTATGGCGGACAACCCTTTGCTCAAGGTCGATCTGACGTTGACGGATGGGATTGTGGATCTTGCTGGCACTGGCCTCGATCTTGCGATCCGAGTTTCGCCGCTGAATTCCTCGGAGCTTATTGCAACTCGGCTGGCGACAAATCCCCGGGTCCTTTGTGCCGCTCCTGATTATATCCGTCGGTTCGGAAAACCTGCTGTTGTTGCCGACTTGGTCGGCCATCCTTGCCTGACCCTCCACGGCATCCCAAGCTGGCCGTTCCGCATTGGCGAGGAGATCCGTTGGATACGGGTCAACGGCCCGTTCACTGCCAATAGCATCGAAGCGATTCGGGCTGCTTGTCGCGACGGCGCAGGTCTTGCGGTGATGACTTACTGGGATGTGGAAGAATGTCTCCGACAGGGCTGCCTCGAACGCATCGAGATGAAGGATGCTGAGTTGCCAGAGCTTGGCATCTGGGGCGTTTACCCCACCCGCCGGCAAATTCCTCGCCGAACGCGGGCAGTCATGGACGCCATCAAAGCTCACCTGATCCAACAAGAGACCTGACAAACCGGACTGTCACCGCCCGCCACGACCACCCAGGCACGTCTCCGCCTTCCCGTTTTTACTGGAACGGCTTGCACGAATTGATTGAGCTGATTGGATATCACGATTACCTAGCTGTCTGGTTGCGGAACAACATTGGGACGAGGTAAGCTGGGCCATTGCTGAACATGCCTGGCGCTTTGAACCCCTTCTTGCCGAGGGGACGTGATGATGCAGATCCATCCCCAAGCCCGGATCACGCCGGCTGTGCGGGCTGAAATCGCCCGCTCCACCGAGCCCACCAGGATCCTGGCCAAACGCTACGGCATCAGCGAGGAAACTGGGCGCAAAGGGCGCAAGCGCGGCGAACAGGCCTGCCAGGATCGGTCAAGCGTATGCCTCCGCGGAGGGCCGCCTGACGGGATTTGGGTTTGGGTGATAGCTTCGACCTTATGCGCGACCTTAAATTCGAACCCCCGATTGAAGTTATGTCCGCGGCGGATGGCGTCCGCCGGCGACATTGGAGCGATGCAGACAAAGTGCGGATCGTCGAGGAAAGCCTCCACGAAGGTCGGCAGGTCAGTGCCACTGTACCGGGGCACGGTTTTGAGACAGTGCTTTGCGCCGGTCATGCCGCCAGTTTGAACCCCGTGGCGGCTTTGGTTTCAAGGGCCCTTTGCTCTGCGCGGATCTGATCGGGCGTCCTGTGCCCATGCCGTTCGCGCAGCCATCTGGCGTTGTAGAGAGCCGCAAACGTGGCCAGCGCCAGCCTGAGTTCCTCGATCGTGGCGAAGTGCCGAACCCAGAGGAGCTGCTCCTTCAGCGTCCGGATCGCCCGTTCGGCCACGCCGTTGCCCTCGGGCTGGCGGACAAAGGCGGGCGAGCTGGTCATGCCGAGGAACCGGATCTCGCGCTGGAAATCGCCCGACATGTAATTCGAGCCGGGACGCGGATCGCGCTGACGCTGTCGGAATAAAGCTCGGGGCGCTTGGCGCACAGAGACATCCCCCAGGCGGCGACGGCACGGCGCACGCCCTCGGCGATGCGGTGGTGGCGGGCGAAGACGTTCTCCAGCCCCTCGTCCAGCAGCATGTCGCAGGCGACGTTCAGCCCGTTCAGCAGCCCGACCGGCGGCGTATAGGGATAGCCGTTGGCGGCATAGCCCTTGGCCATGTCGCGGATGTCGAAGAAGGTGCGCGGCAGCGTCGCGGTCTCGACCGCCGCCAGCGCCTTGGGCGAGAAGCCGACGATGGCCAGGCCGGGGGGCAGCATGAAGCCCTTCTGGCTGCCGGTCACGGCGATATCGACGCCCCATTCGTCCATGCGGAAATCATAGCACCCGATGGAGGAAACGCCGTCCACGAACAGCAGCGCCGGGTGGCCTGCATTGTCCAGGGCGCGGCGGACGGCGGCGATGTCGCTGCGCACGCCGGTGGCGGTTTCGTTATGCGTCGCCAGGACGACCTTGATCCGGTGCGCCTTGTCGGCGGTCAGGATCTCCTCGAACCGGTCGGCCGGGACGCCCTCGCCCCATTCCTGGGTGACGACCTGCACGTCCAGGCCGTGGCGCTGGCACATGTCGATCCAGCGGTGGCTGAACATGCCGTTGCGGGTCGCCAGAACGGTGTCGCCGGGCGACAGCGTGTTGGTGATCGCGGTTTCCCACCCGCCGGTCCCGGTCGAGGGGAAGACGAAGACCTGCCCCTGCGTGGTCTTCAGCACCTTCTTCACCCCTTCCAGCGCCGGGTGCAGGATGCGTCCGAAGACCGGGCTGCGATGGTCGATCGTGGGCATGTCCACGGCCTTGCGCAGCACTTCGGGGATGTTCGTGGGGCCGGGAATGAACACGGGATTCTGGCTGGTCATAGGATTCTCCATCATCTGCCAGCAAACCTACCAACCTCACAAAGAATAGCAATTTTACTGAAAACAATTTCCATTATTCGAAAAAATCAAATTTATTGCGCCTTTTCAACATGATAGAGTTTTTCAGAACTTGCTTAAATTTTAGGCGAGAGAAAAATTTTTAAGCGCTTGTTCTTCGGATCACTCAATCCCTACGGATCAATTCTTCCCCTCCAAACCAGACGAAATTGAAGGTAGTCAGCTGATTTTACAGTATTTTCCACCATCGTCTTTGGCTAGGCACAGACAATCGTCCCGAAACCATTTGACTGGATTGGTATGTTCTGCTTGCCAAGCAAATAGTGTGGTAGCTACCGTAGGCCACTTGTTGTGCATCGAAGGATGCTGGAATGTGCATTTAGAGTGGCGTTGATGATGTGACCGCCCCCTGACGGCATCTGATGTGCCAAGGTGGGTCTGCAACGATCCACAAGAGGAGCGGTCATGTCATCAACGCCGTCACGACGTACAGATCAGACTTTCCGGCCCCGCACCCAGCCAGCGGAGGGCGCTTTCCAGACTGGGTTCCGGTCTTAGATTGTCGATCTGGAGCTCTTCCGAGATGTGGGTCAGGTGATGCATCATCCCGGCAGCAGCCTTGTCTCCGTCGCCCTCAACAATGGCGCTAACGATGCTGCTGTGCTCGTCCCTCGGGCAGCCTGTTTCTGATTCGGCATGAACCAGAATCGCCAGACAAGTCAGCACTTGAAGCTGCGTCAGGATATGTACCAGATAGACATTGCCGCTGATTTCGGCCAGCTTCAGATGAAATTCCCCGGTCAGCCGGACCAGTTTCGAACGGTCGCCGGCCTGCCGCGCCGCTTCCTCTATGGCGATATGATCGGCAAGCCGCTGGATGTCCGCTGCCGAGCGTGACATGGCGATCGACCGGACCATATCAGGCTCGATCATCTTGCGCACATTCAGCATCATCCTGGCCTCGGCCCGGGAAGGAGCCGCGATCGTGTAGCCAAGGTTGGGCGTCTTCCTGAAGACGCCGATGTCCGAAAGCTTGCTCATTGACAGGCGAACGACAGACCGGCTGACCCCAAAAATACCGGCTAGCTGCGTTTCGGTGATCCTCTCGCCCGGGGGAAGACGCTGTTCAAAGATTGCCTCGATCAGGCGCCGAGTAATTTCCTGTTCAGTATAACCGTGGCGGCGTTTAGCGCTGCTTTCCCCTGAAATGTCTTCATCATCCATTGGTTTTTCCGAAATGCCCTCTCGCTATTCGATCTCAGCCTAACACCTGAGCATTTCAGATCGTCCTGCACGTTTCACAGTATATCGCACACCGGATCCTCAATTTCAATTGACAGGCCGCATCGTTGTCCCCTTGATTGTATCCAACGATGTAAACCAGCCACAGACGAAGAGCTTTGCGGAGACAGAGCAAGGGTGGCGCGATCACAGGGAGATCATGACTTGGACCTTAAGACCCTTCTTTTCCCCAGCCGGCGCGTTCTGTTGCAGACTGCTATCGGTGCGCTTGTCGCCGCGGCGGCCTTCAACGGACATCCCGCCACCGCGCAGACCGCGCAAGAGACCCTGATCGTCGCCGGTCCGCGCACGCCGGAATCGCTGGACCAGGAATACCCGCCCACCGAGGCCGTCCATGAGTTGCGCCGCAACGTGAACGAACGGCTGCTGGCCTTCGAGATGAAGCAGGGTGAGGACGGGGTGAACTACGAGGATTTCTCGAAGATCACCGGCGCGCTGGCCGAGACATGGGAGGTTGCGCCGGACTTCAAGTCGATCACCTTCCATCTGCGGCCCGGCGTAGTCAGCGGCGCGGGGCACCCGCTGAACGCCGACGATGTCATGTGGTCCTTTGAGCGGGGCTGGAACCTGAAGTCGAACTTCCACTGGTACATGACCCAGATCTTGAAGATCGAGAATTTCGAGACTGCTTTCACCAAGGTCGATGACATGACCGTGCGGGTTAGCATTCCGAATCCGTCACCCCTGCTGGAGAAGCTGTGGGTCAACAGCGACTTGGGGATCCTTGATTCGGATACGATGAAGGAACACCTGACGGCCGAAGACCCTTGGGGCCAGCGGTGGCTGGCGATCAATTCGGCGTCCTTTGGCCCCTACAAGGTGACGAAATACACGCCGGGCCAGGAAATCGTCTATGACGCCAACCTGGATTATTATCGCGGTGAGCCGAAGCTGAAGAGGGTCATCTTCCGCGAGATGCCTACTAGCGCGAACCGGCTGGCGGCCTTGCAGGCGGGGGCGGTCGATGTGGCAGAATACCTGTCGCCCCGTGAGCTGTCGATGCTGGGGCAGATGCCCGGCGTGACGGTGCATAAGGTGTTCGGCAACTATATCCACCGCGTCGAGATGCACAACGAGACGCCACCCTTCGATAATCCCAAGGTGCGGCTGGCGCTGAATTACCTTGTGCCGCGCGACGAGATCGCGAAGGCCGTCTATTTCGACACCGCCCGCCCGACCAAGAGCCCGATTTCAGAAATCTATCCGGGCTTCACAGATGAATATTTCGGCTTCGAGAACGATGTCGAGAAGGCCAAGGCCCTGCTGGCCGAGGCGGGCTTCCCAGACGGCTTCCAGACCGAGCTTGGCTATCGCACCGGCGACCAGATGGAAGAAGAGCTGGCGGTCATCCTCAAGACGGCCTTCGCCAAGGCCGGGGTCGATGTCACCCTGTCCAAGCTGCCAGCGTCAACACTGGTCGAGCGCTATACCAAGGGCCAGATCCCGATGTATTTCTTCCGCGACATGGCCATCGTTCCCGATGCCGCCTATGTGGCGAATCTGTGGCTGAACAGCAATTCGCTGATCGACTATTCGCGCTTCCACAGCGACGAGGTGAACGAGCTGATCAACAGCGCCCTCACCTCGACCGACGAGGAAAAGCGACTGGCGGACATGAAGCGCGTCCAGCAGATCACCATGGAAAACGCGCCTTGGGTGTTCCTGTTCAACCCCGGCTATCAGCTTGCGACCCGGCAGAACGTCAAGGGCTATTCGTGGTACACGCCCAACGGCAACGCCTGGTTCGATTTCCACAAGGAATGATCGCTGACGATAGCCTTGCCCGCCGGGGTCTCCGGCGGGCATCTCTCTCTGACGGATGACCGACATGAGCCTTTCGACGACCTGGCGGCGTCTGCCGCGAACGCTGCGTATCGTGTTGACGCGGCTTCCCATGGTGGTGCCGCAGATGCTTGGCGTCATCTTCGTGACCTTCATGCTGGTGCGGATGCTACCCGGCGATCCGGCCCTGCTGATGCTGGGCAACATGGCAACCCCGGAAAGCATCGCCAACCTGCGCGAACAGCTTGGCCTTGACGGCAGCCTGTGGCAGCAGTTCGTGCATTACCTGGGCGGCGTCCTTCAGGGCGATCTGGGAGTTTCGCTGTTCACCTCGAACCCGGTCGCCGTGGATCTGATGGAGCGCGCGCCTGCCACGCTGGAACTGATCTTCTACGCGATGATCCTGACCATCCTGATCGCGGTCGCCATCGCGGTCCTAGCGGTGGTCCGTCCGGGCGGCGTGGCCGATTACGTCAGCCGCTTCTATGGCATGGCGGCCGGAGCGATCCCGGATTTCTGGGTCGGCCTTCTGCTGATCTTCTTCCTGTTCAGCACCCTGGGGATCGCGGCGGCGCCGTTCGGCCGGATCGACCCGATGATCACCCCGCCATCCACGGTCACGGGCTTCTATACCTTCGACGCAATCATCGCGGGCGATTTCGCAGCACTGAAATCGGCAGCGGGGCGGTTGCTGCTGCCGGTGCTGACGCTGACCATCGTGAATGCGGGTGCGCTGATGAAGATGACCAAGACGACCTTCGCCGAGATCTGGCGTGCCGATTTCATCCGCCACCAGCGAGCTAGCGGATTGGGCCAGCGCCGCATCGTCCGCAACGCCTTGCGCAACAGTCTGCCGCCCATCATCACGCTTGTGGGCTTTCTGGTGGGCTTCCTGCTGGGTGCGGCCGTGCTGGTCGAGACGATTTTTTCCTGGGGAGGGCTCGGCCAATACGCGGTGCAGGCGGTGACCTATTCCGATTACCCCGCACTGCAAGGCTTTGTGCTGGTGGCGGCGGTCTTCATCCTGGTGGTCTATCTGGTCGTAGATATCCTCTACGAACTGGCCGACCCGCGGATTCAGGTCTGAGGGGCCAATTATGATAAAGATCAGGAATTTTTTTGCTTTTCTTCTCAGCAGACCAGGCGCGACTTTCGGGCTGGTGCTGCTGCTGCTACAGGTTATCGCAATCATCTTCGCGCCTCTTCTGGCAACACATGCACCGACAGAGGCCGATCCTTTGGCCTCGCTCCAGCCGCCATCTGTTGCGCATTGGTTGGGCACGGACGTGTCCGGAATGGATATCTATTCACGCATCATCTATGCCACACGGGTCAACCTGCTGATTTCAGTCGTGGCAGTTGCGGTGGCTTTTGCTATCGGTGTGCCCATAGGTCTGCTCGTCGGATACTATCGAGGTTGGGCCAGCACCATGGTCATGCGCGTCTTCGATTTCATCCAGTCCTTTCCTGTCTTCGTATTGGGAATGGCGCTGGTATCGGTTATGGGGCAGGAGATATGGAACGTCGCGATCGTGCTTGCGGTACTTTTCGTGCCGATATTCGCCCGTCTGATCCGGGCCGAGGCGCTGTCTCTGCGTGACCGTCCGTTTATCGCTGCCGCGCGCTGTTCGGGCGCCACGGATGGCAAGATTATGTTCCGGCACATCCTGCCAAATGCCCTGACGCCGGCCATCGTCCAGATTTCGATCTCGATCGGGATGGCAATCCTGCTAACCGCAGGTCTGTCCTTTATCGGGGCAGGAGTGCGGATGCCATTGCCCGAATGGGGGCTGATGGTTTCCGTCGGATCGCAGCAGATGATCCTAGGAGTCTGGTGGGTCGCGCTTTTCCCCGGCTTGGCCATCGTCTTTTCCGTGCTGAGCTTTGCCCTGATGGCGGACGCGTTGCGCGACTATGTTGACCCCCGCAGGGAGAGAGCCTGATGCAGATCCAGGATACAAAGCCGCTGCTTGAAGCCCGCAACCTATCGGTGACATTCGGGGAGCAGACGGTGCTTCACAGTGTCAACCTGCAACTGGGCCCAGACGAGGTGCTAGGCATCGTGGGTGAAACCGGCGCAGGCAAATCTGTTCTTGCTCGTGCCCTGATCGGTCTATTGCCGGGCAAGGGGCAGGTCAGCGGCGGGACAGTTCAGGTGGCTGGGCGCGACCTGAGTCAGATGTCTGCCGAGGAATTGCGTAAGCTGCGTGGTGGCCAAGTTTCCCTGATTGGTACGGATGCCAAGTCTCTTCTAGACCCGGTGCGTCCCGTCGGCGTGCAGGTGGCTGATGTGTTGCGCGCGCACAAGAATATCAGCCCCGCTGCCGCACGTGCAGAGGCGATAGCGCTTTTCAGCAAGGTGGGTATCGTCGATCCCGAAAAGCGCGCCGAAGCCTACCCCCATCAACTTTCCGGTGGAATGGCCCAGCGAGTGATCATTGCCATGGCTCTTGTGGCCGAGCCGCGAGTTATTCTCGCGGACGATGCGACCCTGGGGCTAGATGCGACGATCCAGGTCCAGGTGCTGGACCTGCTGGTGGCGCGCTGCCGCGAGGCCGGTATGGGCGCGATCATCATCACCCATGACCTTGGCATCGTCGCACGCTATTGCGACAGGGTGTCGATCATGCGCGATGGCCATATCGTCGAAGAGGGTGCAACGGCTGCATTTCTACATCATCCCACAACCGAATATGGTGCTGAACTACTGGCAGCAGCCCGCGCACGACCCGCCCCCATGACGAGGTCCGATCTACAACCCGACATTGGCAGGGCAACACCGCTGCTCGAGGTCGTCAACTTGGTCAAACATTTTCCAACTCCTTCTGGCCACGTGGTCAAGGCGGTGGATGACGTCTCCTTTGCAATTCCAAAAGGCGAGACGTTGGCGTTGGTAGGTGAAAGCGGATCAGGAAAAACAACGGTGGGTCAATGCCTTGTACGACTTCTGGGCTCAGACAGCGGCAGGGTTCTGTTCAATGGGGACGATGTGCTGACGCTGCCTGACAAGGCGTTTCGCCCCATGCGGCGTAACATCCAGATGGTATTCCAAGAACCCTATGTTGCCCTTAATCCGCGATGGACAGTGGAGCGATTGATCAGCGAGCCATTGGCGCTTGACCCCACCGCGTCGACTTCCGCGACCCGGCGAGCCCGCGTGCTTGAGATGCTGGATTTGGTGCGCCTTCCCAGCCGACTTGCCGACGTCTTTCCCCATGAACTGACGGCGGGTGAACAAAAGCGGGTTGGGATGGCACGGGCGTTGGCAACTCGCCCCGACTTCGTGGTTTTCGATGAACCAACGACCGCTTTAGATATCCGGGTGCGCGCCCAGATCATCGACCTGGTGCGCGACCTGCAACGCGAGATGCAACTGGCGACGCTTTTCATCACCCATGACCTGAATTCGGTTCGGTCGCTCGCGCATAATGTCGCGGTGATGCGCCATGGCAAGATCGTCGAAATTGGAGAAACCGAACGTATCTTCGCCCATCCTCAGCACGACTATACCCGCATGCTCTTGGGCGCGGAATTGCCCATTGAACGATTTGCGGCCTGATCGGGAAGGAAATCTTGAATGAGTGAACGTCACGTTCTGATCACCGGCGCTGCCGGGCTGATCGGCAATGCCGTGCGGTGCAAGCTGGAAGATCGGGGGACAAGTGTGATCGCCATCGACCGCATGGCTACGACCGTGGATGGGCGCGAGGTTCGCGAATGCGATGTGACCGATGTCCATGGTTTACACGCAATCGCCCGCGCCCATGACATCGACCGGATCGTCCACTGCGGAGCGTTTTCAGGACCGATGGTATCGCCCGACCACCCGATCCAGATGGTGCAAGTGAATATCGGCGGCGCTGCTAATATCGGCGAACTTGCCCGCGTCATTGGCAATGTTCGCGTGGTCTTTGCCTCGACGGCGACGGCTTATGGGGTGACCCCGCCTGCTCCCGTTTCCGAAAACACGGTGATGGTGCCGGACACGATGTATGGGGCCTCGAAGGCGGCTGCCGAACATGTGATGAACGCCTACAAGCTACAGTTTGGAGTGGATACGGTGAACCTGCGCATTGGCTGGGTCTACGGTCCACGTCGCAGCACCGCCTGCCTCATCCGCCAGATGCTGACCGATGCGATAGCGGGCCGACCCACCCACATTCCCTTTGGTCGCGATTTTCCGCGACAGTATCTGCACATCGATGATGCGAGCGACGCCATGATCGCGGCTCTCGACCAGCCGAATCTCTCGCAGCAAGCCTACAATATTACCGGTGGATCCTGGCTGACTCTGGCCGAGGTTGCCGAGACAGTGATGCGAGTTGTCCCCGGCGCCAGGGTCGAGGTCGCCTCCGGCGACGATCCGGGCGACATGCGCCAGGAACGCTTCGACATCTCTGCCGCCGAGCGCGACCTGGGCTATCGGCCGAACATTTCGTTCGAGGAGGGCATCCGCAGCTATCTGGACTGGCTGAAAGCCCGGGAGAACAAGCAATGACATCTATCGTCGCGCCCTTTTCGCTGCAGGGCCGTAAGGCGCTGATCACCGGCGGCAGCCGGGGCATCGGCGCGGCCATTGCCATGCTGTTTGCCGATGCGGGCGCCGATGTGGCCATCTGCCATTTCGGCGATGCTTCGGGAGCAGAGGCTCTGGGCGCCGAGTTCCAGGCCGCCGGACGCCAGCTTGCCTTCCTGGAATGCGACGTGGCGGACGAGGCGCAGGTCTCGGCCCTGGCCGAATGGACGGCTACGACCCTCGGCGAGCCCGACATCTTGGTGAACTGCGCCGGCATTGGCGGCAAGGATAAGCCCTTTGGCAATGTCACGGTCGCCGAATGGGACCGGATGCTGGGCGTGAACCTGCGCGGGGTGTTCCTGGTCACGCGCGCCTTTTTCCCCGGCATGGTGGAACGGCGTTACGGGCGGATCGTCAACATCGCCTCGCAACTGGCCTATAAGGGCGCGCCGGGCCTTGCGGCCTATGTCGCGGCCAAGGCGGGCGTGGTCGGGCTGACCCGCGCCCTGTCCTACGAAGGGGCCGCGCATAACGTCATGGTCAACGGCATCGCCCCCGGCCCGGTGGAAACGCCCTTGCTGATGGGCCACAGCGACGCCTGGCTGACGATGAAGAAAGGGCAGCTGCCGGTCGGGCGCTTTGGGCAGCCGGACGAGATCGCTCCCACCGCGCTGCTGCTTGCTTCGGAAACGGGCGGGGCATTTTACTGCGGGCAGACGCTTTCGCCCAACGGCGGCGACGTGATGGTATGAGGAGAGGGAACGTCATGCAGGAATTCGACCTGGTCATCCGAGGCGGCACGGTCGTAACCGCCGCTGATACCGCACGCGCGGATGTAGGCATCCGCGACGGCAAGATCGTGGCTGTCGGGCTCGACTTGGACAAGGGTAAGCGGGAACTCGACGCGACGGGCTTGCGCGTGATGCCCGGCGGCATCGACAGCCATGTGCATCTCGCGCAGCCCGCCTTCGGCGGCCCGGCCATGGCCGACGGCTTCGAGACTGGCACCCGGTCGGCCATCGCGGGCGGCAACACCACCGTGATCCCCTTTGCCCTGCAATCGCGCGGCATGTCCCTGCGCCAGGCGGTCGAGGATTACCACAAGGAGGCGGACGGCCAGTCCTTCTGCGACTATGGCTTCCACCTGATCCTGACCGATCCGACGCCTGCCGTGCTGGGCCAGGAACTGCCCGCCCTGGTCGCGGCGGGCTATACCTCGCTCAAGGTCTTCATGACCTATGACGACCTGGTGCTGAACGACCGCGAATTGCTGGAGGTGTTCGACGCGGCGGGCGAGCAGGGCGCCCTGGTGATGGTCCATTGCGAAGGCTATGACGCCATCCGCTTCATGACCGAGAAGCTGGAGCGTGCGGGCAAGCTCGCCCCCTATTACCACGCCGTGTCGCGCCCCCAGTCGGTCGAGCGCGAGGCCGCCCACCGCGCCATCAGCCATGCCGAACTGACCGGCGTGCCGATCATGATCGTCCATGTCTCGGGCCGCGAGGCGATGGAGCAGATCCGCTGGGCCAGGGGACGCGGGCTGAAGATCATGGGCGAGACCTGCACCCAATACGTCTCGCTGACGGCGGAGGATCTGAAGGGCCTGAACATGGACGACACGGGCGGCAAATACGTCTGCTCGCCCCCACCGCGCGACCGCGAAAGCTGGGAGGCGATCTGGAACGGCATCCAGACCGGCGTGTTCCAGACCTTTTCGTCCGACCATTGCCCGTTCTTCTTCGAGGGCGAGATGGGCAAGAAGAACCCCAAGGCCCGCACCGCCTTCAAGTGGGTGCCGAACGGCATTCCGGGGGTCGAGGTGCGGATGCCGATCCTGTGGTCGGAAGGCGTGGTCAAGGGGCGGATCACGGAAAACGAGTTCGTCGCGCTGTCATCAACCAACCACGCGCGGATCTATGGACTGACCAGCAAGGGGTCGATCGCGCCGGGCTTTGACGCCGACATCGTGCTGTGGGATCCCGCGCGCCGCGTCACGATCAGCCAGGCGCTGATGCACCATGGGGCGGATTACACCCCGTGGGAAGGCTATGAGGTCACGGGCTGGCCCCATGCGACGATCCTGCGCGGCGAGGTGGTCATGCAGGAGGGCGAGATCCTGGGCAGGAAGGACGCGGGCCGCTTCCTGCCCCGCGCGCTGTCGCGCATGGCCGGGCGCGGCGCGGGCGCGCCGATGGACTGACCCGGCGCCCGGTCAGGTGCCGAAGCGGCGCCAGGAGCGGGCCAGCCTGTCCGCGTCCATGCCCCGGCCGATCAGCACGATCACGCCTTCCTCGGGGGGCGGTCCGGCCAGGACGCTGTTGTCATCGGGCAGGATCTCGGGCGGCTGGACCACCCGGCGCACCGATTGCAGCAGCAGCCGCCCGGCGGGCGTGCGCACCACGCCCTTGATGCGCACGATGTCCTCGCCCCGGGCCTGGATCAGCGCCGACAGCCAGGTGGACAGCGCCACCCACCCGTCTTCGCGGCCCACGTCCAGGCGATAGGGCAGGATCGGTTCGCCGGCGCCAAGCGGGGGCAGGTCGAACGGCATCAGTCCGTCTTCCGGCGGCAGCGGAACGGGAACGCCCTGTTCCGCCGCCGACAGCGCCGCTGCGGGGTTGAGCGCGCGCAGCGTCAGCGCCAGCCGGGCCAGCGTCACGGGATCGGCCTGCATCGGCTTGGTCAGGATCAACTCGTCCGCCGCCTCGATCTGCGCGCGGGCGAGGGGTTCGGTGGCAAGCTGGGGGCCGCAGTGAAGGCCGTCCACCAGGACCAGCACCCGCGCCACGGCCAGCCGGCGCACCAGCACGGGATCGCCCGCGATGGCCGCCGCGATCCGGCCCGGGTCGGCCAACCCGCTGGTTTCCAGCAGGACGCCCGCGACCTGTCCCGCCTGCCTGCCGCTGGCCGCGTCGCAGATCGCGCGCAGGGCGGCCAGCAGGGCAGGCAGCCCCGCGCAGCAGGCGCAGCCGCCCGCCAGCACGGTGATCCGGCCTGCCCCGGCCAGCAGCAGGTTGTCCACCGGGGTTTCCGCCGCCTCGTTGACCAGGACGTGATGCCCGCCGAACCGCCCCATGTGCAGCTGGTGGCGCAGCCAGGTGCTTTTGCCCGCGCCCAGGAAGCCGCCCAGGATGGTCAGCGGCAACCGGCCGTCCGAACGGGATTCAGCCATCGGCCAGGGCCCGGTCGGACAGCGGGTCGATGGGCTGGCCCGCCATCCGTTCCGCCGCCCCCCACAGCGCGGCCAGATCGGGCACCAGTTCCCGCTGGCCGCCCGACGCGAACAGTTGCAGGCCGGGGGTGGCGCCGTCGTCCCAGGCCTTCAGCCCGAAGGGGGCCAGAAGGCGGTTTACTGCCTCCAGCCGGGCGAAGCGCAGCCGCAGCCGGTCGCCGGGCGTCTGCGCACCCGCATCCGTCCAGTGGCCGGGGGCGGCCGGAAAGCCGCAGGCGCTGCACATGACGGCTCAGATCACCTCGGGCCGCTTGCCCGAGTCGAAGGGATAGCGGGCGCGGAAATCGTCGGCGATGTCTTCAAAGGTGGCCCATTCGACGCCGTCATGGCCGTTGATGTGTTCGATCAGCCGTTCCAGCATCAGCAGCACCTGCGGACGGCCCGCCACGTCGGGATGGATGGTGAAGGCGAAGACGCCGTAGTCCATTTCCCGATACACCCAGTCGAACTGGTCGCGCCACATTTCCTCGATATGGCGGGGATTGACGAAGCCGTGGCTGTTGGGCGCCTTCTTCATGAACATCATCGGCGGCAGATCGTCCACATACCAGTTGGCCGCGATGTCCACGAGGTCGATCTCGTGGCCGTGCTTCAGCGGGTGCATCCACTCCTTCGCCTGCCTGGTATAGTCGATGGTGTTCCATTCGTCGCCCACGCGGGCATAGAAGGGCTGGAAGTCGCGATAGCCCTGCGAATGATCATAGCTGAAATTGTATTTCTGAAGCAGCGCGGCGGTGGAATTCGACATCTCCCACCAGGGCGCGACATAGCCGCGCGGGGCGCGCCCGGTCAGGCCCTCGATCAGCTCGATGGACTTGACCAGCACGTCTTCCTCCTGCTGGGGGGTCATGGCGATGGGGTTTTCGTGCAGGTATCCATGCGCGCCGACCTCGTGGCCCGCGTCCACGATCATCCGCATCTGGTCGGGAAAGGTTTCCAGCGAATGGCCGGGGATGAAGAAGCTGGTGCGCAGGTCGTATTTCCTGAACAGCCGCAGCAGGCGCGGGATGCCGACCTCGGTCGCGAAGATGCCGCGCTGGATGTCGGACGGGCTGTCGCCGCCGCCATAGGATCCGATCCAGCCCGCGACGGAATCGATGTCGGTGCCGAAGGCGCAGTAGATTTTCTTGGTCATCGTGATCTCCCTGTGAAGGTGTTTGCAGGATCGCCGGGCTGCCAGGCCAGGTCGGTGAAGGCGCCGAACCGGCCCGGCGCGCCGGTCATCAAGGCCAGCATCAGGACCAGCCGGGCCTTGAGCGCGTCCAGGTCGCCGCTGCCCGTCAGGCCGCGGTTCAGCAGGTCGATTTCCCCGCCCGCCTGGCCATAGGTCCGCGACAGCACGCGCCCGCCGCGCGTGCGGCTGGCAAAGATCACCGGGATCCGGCGTGCCGCCGCCGCCAACGGATCCATCCAGGACGACAGCACATGCCCGCCGCCCGCCAGATCCAGCACCAGGCCGGCGGCGCCCGCGTCCAGGCAGGCCTGAACCAGCAGGGGCGGATCGGACAGGCCGGGCTTCAGGATCGGCACGAAGGGCAGGGGGGCGCCCTGCGGCAGGTCGAACGTGGCCCCGCGCGGCGGCTTGGCGTAAAGGGCGGGGCGGCCTTCGGCCATCCAGCCAAGGGGCGAGGGCGACCAGAAGGCCCCGGTGGCCGAGGTGTCGCGTTTCTGCACCCAGGCCGCAGGGTGGATCACGTCGTCGAAGGCGACGATCACGCCCAGGTCGCGGCAGCCGGGATCGGCCGCGCAGGCCACGGCGGCCAGCAGGTTGGCCGGGCCGTCCGCCCCGGGCAGCGAGGGGTTGCGCATCGCCCCCGTCACCACCACCGGCATGTCGCCCCGGTGCAGCAGGTTCAGAAGAAAGGCCGTTTCCTCGATGGTGTCGGTGCCCTGCGTGACCACGACCCCGGCGGTGCCCCCGTCTTCATGGTCGCGGATCGCCGCCGCCAAGTCGAAGACCAGCGGCAGGCCGATCTCGGTCGAGGGCAGGTTCGACAGGTTGCGCGCGTTGATCCGCGCCAAGGCGTCCAGTTGCGGCACCGCCGCCACCAGATCCGCGCCGGTCAGGCTGGGGGCCACGCCCGCCGCGCCGGCATCCGGGGCGCAGGCGATGGTGCCGCCAAGGGCGATGATCTCGACCCGGGGTGTCATCTAATCCTCGTGCGGGGTGCCGGTCGAGTCGTTCGTGCCGGGCAGGTGATGGTTCATGGCCGCGTCCCAGGCGGCGTGGACGGTGTCGCCGACGCCGTGGGGGTGGGCAAAGTAATCCTCGTCGTCCATGTAGATCATGAACTCCTCGCCCAACCCGGTCTCCAGCGCGACCTTCACGAAGGTGCCCTGGTATTCGATGTTGACGACGGTGCCGGACAGGCCGTTCCGCGCCGCCGCGTCCGGGCGGATCGCGATGCGGTCGCGGCGCACGGAAAAGCGCAGATCCTGGCCCGGTTCGACATCCCGCGCGGCGGGCAGGTCATAGGAAACGCCGTTCCGCCCCGCGACCACCGCCGTGGTCCCGTCGATGCGGTCAACCCTTCCCGCCAGCACGTTCTGCCCGCCCATGAAGCGCGCCACATAGGGGCTGTGCGGGCGGTTGTAGATCTCTCGCGGGCTGGCGGCCTGTTCGATCAGCCCGTGGTCCATCACCACCACCTGGTCGGCGAGCGCGATCGCCTCGGGTTGGGTATGGGTGACGTGGATGAAGGTAATGCCCAGGTCGTTCTGCAACCGCTTCAGTTCGACCCGCATCTTCAGCCGCAGGAATTCGTCCAGGGCGGACAGCGGTTCGTCCAGCAGCAGCACCTTGGGCTTGTTGATCAGCGCGCGGGCCAGGGCCACGCGCTGCTGCTGGCCGCCCGACAGTTCCGACGGCACCCGGTCGGCCAGGTGCAGAAGCTGCACCCGGTCCAGCATCTCGCGCGCGGCCTGGCGGCGGTCGTCGGCGCGCACGCCCTTGACGCGCAGGCTGAAGGCCACGTTGTCGGTCAGCGACAGGTGCGGGAACAGGGCATAGTTCTGGAACATCAGCGCCGTGCCCCGGCTGCCGGTGCGGGCCGTGGTCACGTCGGTCCCGCCGATCAGGATGGCGCCCGATGTCGGCGTCTCGTGCCCGGCGATCATCCGCAGCAGCGTGGTCTTGCCGCAGCCGGACGGGCCGATCATGCAGCAATAGGCGCCGCCCGCGATGGTCAGATCGACGTTGTTCACGGCCTTGGTCCGCCCATAGAGCTTGGTCACGTGGCGGATGTCGATGCGGCTTTGTTCGGTCATTCGGTCCTTCCCCTGGCGCGCGACCGCTGTTTCTGGATCACGGCGATGGCCAGGAAGGCCGTGGCGATCACCAGGAAGCTGACGGCGGATGTCACCGTGCCGATGGCATACAGCGCGGGCGTGGTGACGTTGGTGGTCATGTTGGAAATCTCGATGGGCAGGGTGTTCCGGCCCCCCACGGTCAGAAGCGACCGCGGCATCTCGTCATAGGACAGGGTAAAGCCGAACAGCGCCACCGCGATCAGGCCGGGAAACAGGATCGGCACGGTGACAAGGCCCAAGACCTGCCAGGGCCGGGCGCCGGCGTCGCGGGCCGCTTCCTCCCACGATCCGTCGAAGCGGTTCAGGACGGCGAACATGATCAGCAGGCCGAAGGGCAGCGTCCAGGACAGATGCGCGCCAAGGCCCGACATCCACCAGGCCAGCCGCAGGCCCAAGAGCTGGAACAGCTGGCTGATGCCAAGGCCCAGCAGGATGCCCGGCACGATCAGGCTGACAATGGACAGATAGAAGATCGGCCCCGCGCCCCAGAACCGGCGGCGGAAGCCCAGGGCCGCGAATAGGCACACCACCGCCGTGATCGCCATGGCCATGACGCCCAGGACCAGCGACCGCCGGAACGCCCCGCCCAGGTCGCCATAGCGGCTGGAGGTCCACAGGTCGTTGAACCAATGCGTGGACACCCCCCGCATCGGGAAGGTCAGCCCGCCGGTCGGCCCCTGGAAGCTGAGGATGAAGATCATCAGCATCGGGCCATAAAGAAACAGCACGAACAGCGCGAAGAACGCCGCCAGGACGTAAAAGCCCGCACCCCGGCGCGTGGATGATTGCGTCATGTGTGCCCCCTACCGCGCCAGTTCCGCGCGGATGTCCACCACCCGCAGAATGGCCGAGACCATCAGCACCACAACCAGCACCAGCAGCACTGCCAGGGCCGCGGCCTGGGGATAGAACAGCTGGTCGATCTGGTTCTTCATGGCCGACACCACGGACGCGCTTTGCCCCCCGCTCATCACCCGGACGACGAAGAAATCGCCCATCACCAGCGTGACCACGAAGATCGACCCAAGCGCGATTCCGGTCCTGGACAGCGGGATGATCACGCCGGTCAGGATCTGCCAGGAATTGGCGCCGGCGTCGCGCGCGGCCTCGATCAGGTTGGGGTTGATCTTGGCCATGCTGTTGAAGATCGGCACGATCATGAACAGCGTGAACAGGTGGATATAGGTCAGCACCACCGCGAAATCCGAATACAGCAGGATGTCCAGCGGCTGCTGGGTCAGACCCGCCCCCATCAGCATCTGGTTGAACAGCCCCTCGCGCCCCAGGAAGGGGATCCAGCTGACCATGCGGATCACGTTCGAGGTCCAGAACGGGATCGTGCAGAGCAGGAACAGCCCGATCTGCCATTTCAGGTTGCGGACATGGAAAACCAGAAAATAGGAACATGTGAAGCCGATCAGGACGGTCGCCACCAGCACCATAGCCGCGTATTTCAGCGTGTTGACAAACAGCGTCAGCGTGACGCCGGCGGACAGTACGTCGCGGTAGTTCTGCCAAGTGAAGGCAGGATAGACGGAAATCCCGTCCGACTCCCAGAAGCTGAGCAACAGCACCGTGCCGATGGGAATGCCGACCATGGCCAGCATGATGATGGCAAGCGGCGCCACCTGAAGATAGGGGGTCATGCGCGTACCGCCCCCCGATGATTGCGCGGACATGACAGGGTTCCTTGGGCCAGGTGCCGTTCCATGAAGGGGCGGCGGGCCGCGCCGCCCCGCTCATCAGGCCGAGATGAACTCGTTCCAGCGCTGGACCATGTAGCGTTCCTCGTCCATTACCGTATTCCAGCAGGCGACATTGCCCATGCGATCCTGGAAGGACCCGCCGTCGCGTACGGCGCCGGCCTTGTCCATCACCGCGCCGTAAGGATCCAGGATGTCCTCGGTCGCGGGCTTGCCTTCGTACCAGTAGCCCACTTCATTCGGCGTCAGGTTGGCCAAGGCGGTTTCAGGAACCGATGAGTAATAGCCCTGCCGGGCGATGAAGGCACCCTGCCAGCCAGTTAGATACCAGTTCAGGTATTCATAAGCTGCCTCGCGCTTCAGCCCTTCCAGATGACCCATTAGGCCCATTCCCAGGCCCCAGCCGCGATACCCTTCCTTCAGGCCTTGATAGACGCATTCGAGACCGCGCGATTTCACCGCCGTCACGGCAGGCGACCACATCGACTGGATCACCACTTCGCCCGCAGCCATCAGGTTCACGGATTCGTCGAAAGTGGACCAGAAGGCACGGAACTGGTCCGCCTTCTTCAACTCGATCAATCGGGTGATGGTGTGGTCGATCTCGTCCCGGGTCATGTTGCCCTTGTCGCCATAGGTGATCTCTCCCATCGCCTCCAGCGCCATGGCGGCGTCCATGATGCCGATCTGCGGGATGTTCACCAGGGCGGTCTTGCCCTTGAATTCGGGGTTGAACAACTCGGCCCAGCTTTCGACAGGCCGACCGATGAGGTCCGACCGGATTCCCACCGTGTCGGCATTGTAGATCGTCGGCATGGTGGTCGCGTAATCGGTGGCCTCGGCTGCGAAGGACGTGTCACCGGGGCCGCCGGTATACATCACCTCGAAGGGCATGGTGCCCTGGCGAGAGAGCTCGGACCCGTCGAAGTTCTTGCCCTCCCTCATCAGCGGCGTCATCTTCGACCAGTTGGCGATCTTGGCAATTTCCACGGGTTGCAGCTTGCCCGACCGCCAGACCTTCTGCATGGCCCAGAACTCCAGGTCGGCGATATCGATGGTCTCGGGCTGGCTGACGACCTTGGTCATCAACGAGGTGCTGTCGGCGGTCTGCGGAACGATCCTGAATCCCAAATCGGCACTGGCCTTTTCCGCAATGTCCGCGATCACCGAATAGGACGGCCCAACCTGGTTCAGGGTCACGTCCTTGATGTTCTGCGCCCAGATCATCGGCGCGCCGAGGATGCCGGACCCGGCCGCAACCCCGGCCGTCGCGGCCGAGGTCTTCAGAAAGCCGCGGCGCGTCAGCCTCGCGGAGTCCTCATCATTCATGTCTATCATGCCATCTCTCCCGGTTGGTTGCCGCGGCATCTGCCACGGAATTACGCCGGCCCGGGCCAGTTCTGCGGCCTTCTGAGACTCAGCGGCGATAGGATTACGGTAGCAAACTGTCTTTGGGATGCAATGCGCATTTTCGGCTTTGCTCCAAGAATATATCTATTAGGATTGCTGAGGGTATTCAGGGAAATGACTGCCTGTTTGCACCGAAAACCTGCGCGAATTTTGAGCAATGAGCGAATCGGCATGATCTCGGATGGCAAAGAATGGACAGGCCGCGTCAGGGACACGGGCAGTGCCTTTCTGTATACGTCTGTGCGTGATCTTCTTGCGGCCAAGATCCGGCAGGACGAACTGCCTGAAGGAGCCCTGCTGAAAGAGGCGCCGATTTCCAGCCAGCTGGGGATAAGCCGAGCGCCGGTGCGCCGGGCCCTAGCGCTTCTCGCTGAAGACGGCTTGGTCACTGCGGCGGCGGGTCAGGGCTATGTCGTCGGACGATCAGGCATTCCCCTGCGGTTGTCGTCCCGGCGCCTGCACGAAATCCTCGCACCGGAAACTGGCGACCTGAACCGTACTGCCTCGTGGGAGCGGATCTTTTCTGAAGTGGCCGATGTCGTCACAAGCTGCATGCCCTTCGGCAGTTTTCGCATCCAAGAAACCGAACTCGGCGATCATTTCAACGTCAGCCGCACCGTCGCGCGCGAGGTATTGTGGCGCCTGATGGACCGGCGGCTGGTCGAGAAGAACCGCAAGTCCCACTGGATCGTCGGCCAGATGACGGCCCGGGATCTGCGCGACACGCTTCAGATGCGCCGCCTTCTTGAACCCGGGGCACTCGGGATGGTCGCGGCCGACCGCGCCAACGAAGGCTTTGACCGGCTTTTGGGGGACATCGAGGCGGCGATCGACAGCTTTCCCGCCTGCGGCGGCGCGACAATCGATCGGCTGGAGGAGGCGATGTTCGTGGACATGTACCGGGACGTGCGCAATTCGCGTCTTTTGGGGTCGATCCGCCGGAATCAGTTGTCCCTTCTGGTGCCCCGCCTGTTCAGGCGCCACTTTCCCATCATCGACGACCTGCCCGCCCTGCAGGAATATGCCCGGATCCTGCGTCACCTGGGGCAGGGACAGGTCCGGCAGGCCCAGGCTGTCCTGCACGGTCACCTGTGCCGCATCGAAGCCTTGGCCTTGGCGCGGCTACGGGTTCTGTCGCTGCTCGAGGCGCCAGACATGGCCCCCTATATGACGCCCGTCTATCGAGGCCAGGATGGCTGAGGCGCTGCGGGTCATCGGTACATCCGCCACCCTGACCGAGGCGCTGCGCCGGCAGGCCCATGCCGACCTGGACTTCCCCGTGCAGTTCGAGGTGCTGGACGGGCTGTCGTGCCAGAGCCGGGGCGTCCTGTCCCCCGACAGCTATGACGTCTACGATCAGTGGTTCCATTCGGTAGACCTTCTGTGGACGGCAGGGTCGATCCAGCCGATCGACACGTCCCGGATCAGACATTGGCGGGATGTCTGGGCCTCGGATGTCTTCGCAGGACCGGGGCGCGGCTTCGGGACGCGCCCCGCCGATGTGCTGTTCGTCCAGCCCGACCGGTCGCTGTCGGCCACGCCCGCCTCGGCCCACCCGGTCATCTCGATGCTGCCGACCTCTTACAACATGGATAGCTTCGCCTATGCGCCGGAACTGGCGCTACGCCGGCATCCTGCCGAGCCGGAAAGCTGGGCCTGGCTTCTGGACAGCCGCTGGCATGGGCGATGCGCGCTGAGCCTGGATCCGGCTGCCAGCGCTGTCGAGCTTGCCTTGGCCGTCCAGGCCGCCGGGCTGATGAGGATAGGCGACCCCGGCGATCTGACGGTCGAAGAGATCGACGAGATGTTCGGGCATTTGATGGCGCGCAAGCGCAGCGGCCATTTCAGCCGCTTCTGGAGTTCGGCCGAGGACTCGATCCGCCTGCTGTCGACGTCGGGCTGCGTCCTGTCTTCGTTGTGGTCGCCCGCCTATTACGGGCTGAGGAGCTTGGACCACGATCTGACCTATGCCGCCCCGGTGGAAGGGTATCGTGGCTGGCATTCGGGCATGAGCCTGTCCGCCGCCCTTCACGGCGACCGCTTGGATATGGCCTATCGCTATCTGAACTGGTGGCTTGACGGCGTACCGGGCGCGATCATGGCGCGGCAGGGCTATTACGTCTCGGTGCCGTCGCGGCTGTGCGAAACCCTGACGGACCAGGAATGGGACTATTGGTATGGCGGCCTTCCGGCAGCCGCGGATCTGCCCGACCAGTCTGGAGCGATCATCGTGCAGAAGGGCGAGCGTCGCGCTGGAGGAAGCTATCAACAGCGCCTTTCGAATATCACCGTCTGGAGCACCATCATGCCCGAACACAATTACCTGGTCCGGCGCTGGCATGAGTTCCTTCAAGGTTAGGCCTGGCTGCCGGGAAGCGAATAGGCTCTCACCCCTTCTGCCAATGCGCCACGATTTCAGCCATGTCAGCGGGTGGCCGCGATCGCCCACCATGTATTCGTGCATGGCGCTACGTGCCTTGGGTTCGGTTGCAGCTCAGAAAAAGGCCCGGCCTTGGAGTAGGTTTAGGTCGCGCAGGACTTCCAGAAGTGGCACGGGATCGGCGTCCTGTCCCACGGGCCGATCCTATAGTGGAGGGTAGTCGGCTTGACTGTCGATCACCTACTCCTCAGCTTCAGAACTGACGGCGACTGGGCTGGTGACCCTGGTGCCGGCGTGTAACTCCTCGATCCAGCGGTTGATAACGGGCAACGCGGTTTCGTCGCCCCCTAGCAGTCATCAGTCGAAGACTGGTGCCGCCATGGCTGAACTGTGCGGGCTGCTAATCTACAGCACGTTGCCCAGCTGCATTGACAATGCCCATGCCTTCGCCGGGTCCGCTGCACGGACTGTGGAATCAAACGCAAGGCTGCCTGCGTCGAAGCAGCGGGGGGTATAGTAGCGCATGATTGGGAACTCCGACCTGCGGCGCCCGGCCCAGATAGCCCGCCATTACGGTCGGGCCGTCCACGACGATCTCTCCGTCCTCGATCCGCAGGTCCAGTCCCGGCACGGACTGCATGGCCGACCCCCCAGGCGCGTCAGCAGGGGTCAGGGCCACCACCGAGCAGGCCTCGGACAGGCCATAGCCCTCGGCCACGGGCAGGCTTAAGGCACGCGCCTCGGCGAGCAGCGCGGGCGAGACAGGGGCGCCGCCCACAGCGACATAGCGCAGCCCGCGGGGGGCAGGGATGCCTTCGCGCAGCGCGGCGACCCACAGCGTCAACTGGCGCGGTGCCAGCACTGTTACCGTCGGATCACAGGCAACGGCGCGGCGGGCCAGTGCCCGGCCGTCGCCGGAAAAAAGGCAGGCAGTGCCTTCAGGACACAGCACCGTCTCGGCCCCCGCGAGGATCGGCAGGAAGATACCGGAGATCTGTTCCAAAAGTTGCGCCTGGGGCAGAACCGACAGGTAGCGGTCGCCCGGCCCGGGCCCAATCGCCTGCGAAAGCCCCAGGGCCGATGCCGTCACCTGACGGTCCCCCAGGATCACGCCCTTTGGGCGGCCGGTGGTGCCCGAGGTATAGATGACCCGCGCGGCACCGCCCGAATAGGCCAGCGGCAGCCCGGTCGCATCAGCGGGCAGACGATCGATCAGCATCGCCCCTGAGTCGGCCAGCAGATGCGCGACCTGCCCGGCCGAGAAGAAGCCGGGCACCGGCACCACGCAACGGCCCGCCAGCGTCGCCGCCAGATCGCCGATTACATAGTCTAGCCCGGCAAGGGCCAGCCCCACGCAGCGCGGGCCGGCGGCAAATCCCGCCGCCGCGCGGGACACGGCGCGGGCCAGGTCCGCCCAGGTCATGGTGCGCTCGCCGTCGCGAAAGGCGATGGCGCCGGGGCGGTCCTGTGCGTGGCGGGCAAGGGCATCGAAGATCGGCGTCATTCGGGTCGGGCTCCGGTCAGGTGCTGGCCCCGGCGGGGCATGAAGCGCAGCGGCTGCGCGCTGTCCTGCAGCGCGCAGACCCAGGGGTCGGTCTGGTAGTAGCGGCCCCAGCGGGCGGCATAGGGCAGCCGGTGGGGGCGGGCAGGGGCCAGCGGCAGCAGCGGCACACCTGTGCGCCGCAAGAGCCGCATCAACGGCCCCGTTGCGGTGAAAATCCCCAGTATTTCCCTGTGCGCCGCCCCTCGGCGGTGACGGCTTCGATCAGCGGCAGGGCCGCCGCAGGATGCGGGCAGGCCATCGAGGTCACCTCGATCACCTCCTGGGGGAGGACGGGGCTGCCCGACAGGTGGGTCAGCAACTGGTCCACGGGATCTTCCAGATAGACCTGCGAAAAGAACCCGCGTGCGGCATCGCGCATCCCAGCGGCGCCCAGGATCGCACCGTTGCCAGACCGTGCGATGGCCAGGCGCATGTCGGGCACGGTGATCTCCGCCCCATGGGCCTGAAGGAAATGCGCCTCGATCATGGCGGCGGCGGGCTGCCAGCCCGCATCCCGCCAGTCCAGGAAGTCAATCCGCATGCCGGGGCCCGGCGGCGACGGGATAGGTGAAGGCGGTCATGTCAGTGGGTCCTTTTCTGCTCGTTGCGCCCATCAATCCGCCCAGCCTTGCGACAAGCTTACAGGCAGGGCGCTCGCCCTCACGTTTCCGCGATGCGAATTTTCGTTGATCGGCCTGCGTCTTCCCGGCATGTCTGGCCTGTCGTCATGAAGGGGGCACTCATGCGGGTCCTGCTGGTCGAGGATGAGGCCGATATCGCCGATGCGCTGCTGCGGTTCCTGCGCGCCCAGGGCCATGCCGTGGACCACGCCGCCGACCTCGAAACGGCGCGGACCTCGATTGCCGTGGCGGATCATAGGGCGATCCTGCTGGATCTCGCGCTGCCGGACGGCTCGGGGCTGGACCTGCTGCGCGACCTGCGTCGGGGTGGCAACAGGGTGCCGGTGCTGATCGCGACCGCGCGGGACCGGATCTCTGACCGCATCGCTGGGCTGGATGCAGGGGCCGACGATTACGTGGTCAAGCCTTATGATCTGGCCGAAGTCGAAGCCCGGCTGCGCGCCCTTGCCCGCCGCGCATCCGGCGATCCCGCACCGGAGAGCAGGGTCGGCGGGCTGACAGTAGACCGGGCCGGCGCGCGGATGTTCCGCGACGGGAGCGAGATCCGCCTGACCTCGCGCGAATGGGCGCTGTTTGACGCGTTGCTGTCGGCGCGGGGGCGCGTGCTGTCGAAGCAGGTGCTGGAAGAACGGCTTTATGCCTTCGACAATGCGATCGAGGGCAATGCGGTCGAGGTCTATGTTTCCCGCCTGCGCACCAAGCTGGGCGCGGACGCGATCCAGACCCGGCGTGGCCTCGGATACCTGATCCCGTGAGCCGCCCGTGGTCCCTGCGGGGCAGGCTGGTGCGCCGGGTGGTGCTGGGCGCCAGCCTCAGCTGGCTTGTTGGCGTGGGTCTTGCCGCCCTGGTCATCGCCCACGAGATGTCGGAGCTGATGGACGAGACGCTGAAAGGTTGGGCCCAACTGACGATCGATCTTCATCGTCGCACCGACAACGTCGACGCGATGGCGCGGTCGGCGGGCATGATCCGCATCATCGAGGACGGCCGGGAACTCTCGGGCGTCCCATGGCCGCCTCTGACCGAGGATGGTGGCCACGATGTCCCCGGCTGGCGCGTTTATCGCCAGTCCGCCCTCTGGGGTGATCTTGCCGTCGAGGTGGGGCAAAGCGACGAATGGCGCCGCGATGAACTGCTGGAAAGCGTGGCATGGCTGATTGCGCTGATGCTGCCGGTCCTGCTGGCCGCGCTTGTGGCCGTGCGCAGGGCCGTGGCCTCGGCCCTGCAACCTGCGACGCGGTTTGCGCAGGCGCTGCGCGGCCGGTCGGCGCAGGATCTGTCCCCCCTCACGGAAGATCACCTGCCGCTTGAGCTGGCGCCGATCCCGCAGGCCCTGAACGTCTACTTGGACGATATCCGCGCCAGGGTCGAGGCCGAGCGGCAGTTCGCCACAAATGCCGCACACGAACTGCGCACCCCGGTCGCGGCCGCATCGGGGCAGGCCCAGCTGATCGCGGCAGGGCTGAGCGACGAAGCGGCCGCCGAGCGCCTGTCCGGCGCCTTGAACCGCATGGGTCACCTGATCGACCGCCTTCTGCACCTGTCGCGCGCTGAGGCGGGGGTCGCGGGGCACGGGCCGTCCGATCTCGTGCGGGTGGCCCGGATGGTGGCGGCCGATCTGGACACGCCGGTGCTGTTCGACGACGGCGAGAGTGAGACCATCTCGATTCCGGTCGATCCCGACGCGCTTGCGCTGATCCTGCGCAACCTGCTGCGCAATGCAGCCGACCACGGCCACGGCACTCCGCGAATGATACTGTCGCCTGGCCCCGTGCTGACGGTCAGCAACACCGTTCTGCCGGGGGCGAGCTTCCATCACGTCATGTTCGATAAGTCTGCAGGCTCAAAGGGAGCGGGGCTTGGCCTTGCCATCGTCACCCGCGTGGCGCAGGCGCAGGGGATTTCCGTCGATTACGCCATTGTCGATGGCACAGCGTCGGTGGCGGTGCGCTTTCCGCCGGGACCAAAGGCCCCGGCGGCTTGATAGGTGCGGCTGTCAGGGGCGGTCCTTGGCGGCCAGCGGCCGCTTGGTGCCGGTCAGCATCGACAGGACGAGGTTCTCTCGATGGCGCAGGCTTTCCACCACCACGCCCGCCACATGCAGCCCAGCTAAGATCAGGATCAGCGTCGCCAGGAACTCATGCACTTCCTCCATCACCTCCGACCCCCAGAAGGCATCGGTGGTCTGAAGCCAGCCGGTCAGGGCAGTCCCGGACACGGCCAGCAGCAGCGCCACGATCATCGCCCCGCCGGCCGGGTTGTGGCCCAGATACCGCGGCTCTTGGCCGCCGCGCAGCGCCTTCAGATAGGTCAGGACCGCGCGCGGTCCCCGCACGAAGTCGCCAAAGCGGGCATGGCGGGGGCCGACGAATCCCCAGACCAGCCGCGCCGCGATCAGGCCAGCGATGGCATATCCCATCCGTTCGTGCCACAGCTTCGGGCCGTCGGCGGTCAGCCAGGTTCCGGCGATCAGTGCGACCAGCGACCAGTGGAACAGCCGCACGAAGCCGTCCCAGACCCGGACCGTGTCAGTCATCGGAACCCTTGGCCTCGAAGGTGGCAGGGTCAAAGAAGATCTCAACCTTTTCGCCTTTCTCGTCCTTGCCATAGACTTCGTAGCAACCGTCCTCGGTCTTGACGTTGCTGATGGTCCAGCCCTTGGCGGTCAGGTCGGCCTTCAGTTCCTCGACCGGACGCCAGTCCGCTTCCGGCACGGTGCAGCGGTCCTCGGCCAGGGCGGGCAGGGCAGAGGCGATCATCAGAGTGACGGCGGGGATCAGGGTGAAGCGCATGATAAGGTCTCCATCGACAGTGTTTCAATGGCACCCTTCAAGCAGGCCAAGCTTGCGGAAACCTTGCAGGGGCAGGCCTAATGTTGCAGCAGAACTTGTTTATCCTGCACTTCGGGAATTGCTGTCCGATAGTAGCTGGCAAACCAATCGACATAGCGCTGCAGCGCCAGGGACATAGGCGTTTGCTGACGCGGTCCGATCAATCGCTGCAAAAGCGTGGTGTCCGCCCAGGTTGCCTCGACATCACCGGGCTGCATCGGCATCAGCTGCAATCGTCCCCTGCGCCCGGTGGCGTCTTCAACTGCCCTGATGAAATCCATCAGCGGGATCGGCCTGCCGTTGCCGATATTTACGACGCGGAATGGCGCCACGGTTGACAGGCTGTCGCCCTCCACGCAGGTGGCGGGATGACGCGGGACTACGTCCATCAGCGCGCGGATCGCCGCGACCAGATCGTCGATATAGGTGAAATCGCGCATCAGCTGGCCGTGGTTGAAGAGCTGGATCGGCCGATCCTCGAACAGGGCCGAGGTGAACAGGAAGGGTGCCATGTCGGGCCGCCCCCAAGGGCCGTAGACGGTGAAGAAGCGCAGCATCGTGATCGGCAGGCCATAGAGCGCCGCATAGGAATGAGCCATCGCCTCGGACGCCTTCTTGGTCGCGGCATAGAAGGACAGCGGCTGGTCTGTGCGGTCTGTTTCGCGATAGGGCATCCGGTCGCTGCCGCCATAGACCGAACTGCTGGAAGCCATCAGCAGATGATCGGGCGGAAAAGCCCGCACCGCTTCCAGGACTTGGAATGTGCCGGCGAGGTTGGCCGAAGCATAGCTGCCCGGCGCCTCGATCGAATGGCGCACACCGGCCTGGGCTGCCAGATGAACCACGATGTGCGGGCGGTGCCTGGCCATGATCCCTGCCAGCAAGCCCGGAGTTTCGACCCCGCCGCGCAAGGAAAGGTAGTGGGGGTGGGCGGCCAATTGCCCCTCGCGGGCGGTTTTCAGGGCAGGATCGTAATAGGGATTGTGGTCGTCCAAGCCAATCACGCTGGCGCCGTCGGACAGCAGGCGTCGGGCCAGGTGAAAGCCGATAAAACCCGCGGCACCGGTGATCAGGACGGTCATGCCGCACCCCGCATGTCTTGGGCCGCGCGCGGCACCTCTTGCGCTTGCGGCAGGCGACGGCGGCGGATCAGCCAGGCTACCCCCAGCAGGTCCACGATGCCGACTAGGGCGCGTTGCAGATTGCCGTATTTCGACCGGCCGAAGGCGCGAGGGGCGTGGGTGACGGGGAGGGTGATGACCTTTAGCCCTTCGCGCGCGATCATGGCGGGCATGAAGCGGTGAATGTGGTCGAAGAAGGGCAGGGCCAGATAAACTTCACGCGGGAACGCCTTGAGCCCGCAGCCGCTGTCCTGCACTCCGTCACGCAGAAGCCTCGCACGGATCCGGTTTGCCAGACGCGAGGCCAGGCGCCGCGTCCAGCGGTCGCGCCGCCCGACCCGCTGGCCCTGCACAAGGCCCAGCAAGGGAACGCCCTGCTGGAAGGGGGCCAGAAGGGCGAGCAGGTTCTCAGGCGGGTTCTGGCCGTCGGCGTCCAGCGTGGCGATCAGTTCGCCCCGGGCGGCCAACACGCCGCTGCGGATCGCGGCGGACTGCCCGCAGGACCGGTCGTGGCAGATCACCCGCAGCTGTAGCAAGGAGGTCTGCAACGTCGCCAGTTCTTGCCGCGTCCTGTCGGTCGAGGCGTCGTCCACCACGATGATCTCGTGCGGGTGATCTTGCAGAACGGCCGCGATGCCGCACAAAAGTGGGACAATGTTGCCAGCCTCGTCCTTGGCCGGAAGCACAACGGAAACGTGGGGCGTCATGGCGCGACCTCTTGTGAATGGTAAAGGGTGTATGTGCCGCCGCGATAGGGTAGCGCGGCAAAGGGGGTCATGCCGGAAATCGACAGGCCGCTCTGATCCAGAAGCAGCCCGTCGGGATGGGCTTGCCGCCAGGCTGCGACGGCTTCGGGACCTGCCAGCCGGGCCACGGGATGGCGCAGCCGGCCCGCGAAGTTCAGCTGGGCGTGATAGGTGCCGTCGGTGACGGCAATGCCCGCACGATCAAAGGGGGAAACTGTGCGGCCAAGCGCCGTCATGTTGTAGCACGCAAACAAAAGCGGGCTCAGCGCCAGGTGGAGCCCGACCATTAGCGCCAGGGGCAGCGCGGCCAGGGCAACGGGCGCCGACCGCAGCCGCAGGAAGCCCACAATGCCAACAAGCAGGCAAGCGGTGCCCAGGGCCAGGGACCACCAGGGTAGAGGGTCGTGCAGCTTCCTCAACGCAGGGATCAGCCCGGCTGCGGCGGCACTGAAGGCCGCAAGCGCGGCAAGCAGCGGCAGCGCCAGCCAAAGATCGCGCCGTCGCCATTTGCGCGTGGGAAGCCTGCCCGCCAGCAGGAGCGCCAACGCCGGCATCTCGGGCAGCAGATAATGCGCCTGCTTGCCGCTGATGAGCGAGAAGGCCGCCAAGGCGCCGCCCGCCCAGAAGGCTGTAAACCGTGTCCCCGGATCGGCAAGCAGACGGCGTGGCGTCAGCATGGCAAGGCCTGATTGGGACCAGCCGAAGGGCCAGATCATCAGCGGCAGCAGCGCCAGGAAGAACCACCAAGGTTTCTGGTGTGCGAACGCGGCGACCATGCGCCCGCCGCTCTGGCGCCAAAGGACCTCGGTCCGGTATTCCGCGCCTCCCAGGATCAGCGCAGGGATAAGCCACAGCCCCACCAGCAGAAGCGCCACCAGCAGCGCCAGCCCGAGGCCCCTGGCCCAGACAAGCCCGGATGAACGCGCTGGACCGGCCCAGAGTGGCATGGTCAACGCCGCGGGCAGCACGTGCAGCAGGATCACCGGCCCCTTGGCATAGACGCCAAAGGCCACCGCTGCGCCAAGCGCCACCCAAGCCGCGCGGCGGGGCCGCTGCGCCGCCGACCACAGGGCCAGCATGGCCAGCAACGCGGCGCAGGTCAGCATCGCGTCGAACATCGTGGTCGAGCCGAACAGCACCCAGACGGGAGAGACGGCAAGGATCAACGCCGCCGCCCCGGGTCGTTCGGGCTGGTTCGGCCAAAGCCGTTGCGCAAGCAGCCCCGTCAGCGCGACCGAGGCAGCGGCAAAACCCGGTCCGATCAGCCGCGCTGGAAACTCGGCAATGCCGCCCAGGGCCCAGGCCAGATTGATCAGCCAGAACAGCAATGGCGGCTTGTGCCCGTAAAGCGCGCCGTTCAGATGGGGCACCCAAGCCGAGCCGCCGACCCGCATCTCCCAAGCGGCGGCAAGATAGCGGGTCTCGTCGACGGGCATCAGGGGCCGCAGCAGGATCAGGGTAAGGGCTGTCAGCGCGAACAGCATCGCGGCCGAAAGGACGGATCTCATGCGGCGGCAGCCAAGCGATGCCGCCGGATCAGCACCAGGTTGCGCAGATAGACGACAAGGCCCAGCCCCTGTCCCAGCACGAAGACGGGATCACCCCGCCAAAGCGCATAGCTGAGAAGGGTCGCTCCACCGGCCAGCGAGAACCACCAGAAAGCCAATGGCACGACGCTTTGACGCGACCGCTCGCTGGCCAGCCACTGAATGATGAAACGCGCGCTGAACAGCGCCTGCCCCAGAAAGCCGATGCCGATCCAGACCGTCTGCGCCATCATGTGCCATGCCGTTCGTTGTCTCTTTTGGCGGGACTGGCATGGCAACCTTGCGCCCAGCTTACAGGTCGGGTGCAGCCGTCACGTTATTGGAGCCCGTGCGTTACCCAACCGTAACGCCAAACAGCGTTCCCACGATGGCCGTCGCCCCCATGGCGAGGACGCCCCACAGCGTCACCCGCAATGCGCCGCGAAGAATACCGGCGCCGCCTGCGGAGGCGCCCAAGCCACCCAGCACGGCAAGCGCCAGCAACGTCGCGACGACCACGAACACGACGATCTGCGCGGGTGGGGCCAGCAGCGCCACGATCAGCGGCACGACCGCGCCTGCCGCGAAGGTCAGGGCCGAGACGACCGCCGCCTGCACCGGACGAGAGGTCACCGTCTCGGAGATCCCCAACTCATCACGGGCATGGGCGCCGAGCGCATCCTGTGCTGTCAGTTGCACCGCCACCTGCTGCGCCAGATCGCGCGTCAGACCGCGCTCCTGATAGATCCGGGTCAGTTCCTCAAGCTCCGCCTCGGGCATCTCGGCCAGTTCCTTGCGCTCCTTGGCGAGATCGGCGTTCTCGGCATCGGTTTGCGAACTGACCGAGACATATTCGCCTGCCGCCATCGACATGGCGCCTGCGACCAGTCCGGCAAGCCCCGCAACCAGAACCTCGGTCCGTCCGGTCCCGGAAGCGGCCACACCCACCAGCAGGCTGGAGGTGGAGAGGATCCCGTCATTGGCCCCCAGCACCGCCGCACGCAGCCAGCCGATGCGATGAACCATGTGGATTTCCGAATGCGACAGACGGCTCATGCAGGGGCTCCTTCCTGGTGAGGTTCATTGGCCCAGGGGGCCGTGCGGGCTTGGGCGGGTTGGATGCGCAGGGCGCGCAAGGCGTTGAGGATGACCGCCACGTCGATCCCCTCCTGGATCAGGGCGCCTTGCACGGGAGTCAGGTAGCCCAAAGCGGCGACGATCATGCCCAAGGCCGACAGGCCGATGCCCGCCACAACGCTTTCAAGCGCAATGCGGCGCGAGCGGCGGGCGATCTCGATCCCAGGGCCGATGCGGTCCAGCCGGTCCACCAGCAGCACCACGTCGGCGGCCTCGGCACTGGCGGCGGCGCCGCGCGCGCCCATGGCCACGCCCACGTCGGCCGCGGCCAGGGCCGGGGCGTCGTTGACGCCGTCGCCGACCATCATCACCGGGCCGTGCTTGTGTTCGGTCAGGACCAGAAGGACCTTCTCGTCCGGCGTGAGGCCGGCGCGGATTCCGTCGAGGCCCAGGCCCTCGGTCACGCGGCGGGCAACCTCGACCCGGTCGCCTGTGGCCAGCAGGATCCGTTCGATCCCTTGACGACGCAGGCCCGACAGCATGTCGCCCGCGCCGTCCCGCAGGGGATCGGACATCACGAGATGGCCCGCCATCCGGTCATCCACCCCGACCGCCACCATGACCGATCCGGCGGCCAGGTCCGGATGGTCATCCGCGTGATCCACGCGCCCGACGACGAAGCCGTAGCCTCCGACGACGACCTTCCGCCCTTCGACGACGGCAACGACGCCCTCGCCAGGGATTTCGACCGTGTCGTGGGGAGCGGGCAGCGTCATGCCGCGGGCCTTGGCGGTCGCGACGATGGCCTGCGCCACTGGGTGCTTGGTTGCCTGATCTGCTGCTGCCGCGAGGCGCAGGATTTCGTCGGGCGCCATGCCGTCGGCGCTGTCGATGCTTACGATCCGGGGGCAACCGTCGGTCAGCGTGCCGGTCTTGTCGAGGATCAGTGTGCGGATGCGGGCCATCGCCTCCAAGGGCTTGGCGCCCTTGACCAGCACGCCGAAATGGGCAGCCCGCGACAGACCCGCAACCAGGGCCACGGGCACGGCTAGAATGAGCGGGCAGGGGGTGGCAACCACCAGCACGGCGACTGCGCGGATCGGATCGCCGGTGAACCACCAGGCCGCCCCGGCGATCAGAAGCGTCACGGCCAGAAAGCCCAGCGACCAGCGATCGGCCAGCCGGGCCATGGGGGCGCGGGACCGCTGCGCCTGCTCGACCAGGCGGACGATACCGGCATAGGTGCTGTCTCGGGCCTCGTGCGTGGCGATCAGGTCAAAGGCATCGCCCGCGTTGGTGGATCCGCTCATCGCTTCGGCGCCTTCCTCAAGGCGGACGGGCAGGGACTCGCCCGTCAGCGCCGACGTATCCAGGAAGGCCGTGGCCGAGGCGACCAGACCGTCCACCGGCACCACGTCACCCTGGCGGATCAGCAGGCGGTCGCCGGGGCGGATGTCGTCCAAGGCCACGTCCTCCAGCCCGCCATTGCGGTGGCGGGTGGCGGTGCGGGGCACGCGGGACAGCAGGTCGCGCATCTCGCGCCGGGCGCGGCCTTCGGCAAAGCTTTCCAGGAAGGTGCCGCCGGAATACATCACCGCCACGACGGCGGCGGCCAGGGTCTCGCCAAAGGCCAAGGCCGTGGACATCGACAGCGCTGCCACGATGTCGAGGCCGACCTCGCCCCGTGACAGGCTGCGCAAGATCTCGGCCAGCAGGGCGGCCAGAACCGGCAGCACGCCCGCAGCCCAGGCCAGGCCCGCAAGATCGGCACGGCCGACAAGGTGCAAGGCAAGACCCGCCACCAGCCCCGCAAGGGCAACGCCCAGCAGGCCCGTCTTCAACTGATCTGTCCGCTTGTCGGTCACGCCTGTCCCTCAGCCGCTGCCGCAGCCTCGCCTCCAAAGAGGCGCCCGATGGCTCGCGTCTGCAAGCCCCCGACACCATCGCGCAGAAGAAAATGCGCGTCGAGGTCATATCTGGCCACAAGCTCGGCCCCCGCCGAGGGGCCTGCGACCATCAGCGCGGTGGCCCAAGCATCGGCCTCGGCGCAGGTTGCTGCGACCACGGTCACCGATGCGGGAGACGCGGCAAGCGGCGCGCCTTTCTACGGGTCCATGGTATGGGACAGGCGGCAGCCCTGCACCGTGACCCAATGGCGATAGTCGCCCGAGGTCGCCACCGCCGCGTCCTGCAGCATAAGGACGGAGTGTGGAGTGCGGCGATCGGGATCAGGTGCCTCGATCGCGATGCCCCATGCCGTTCCGTCCGGCCGCAGGCCAAGGGCACGCATCTCTCCGTCAATGCCCACCAGGCCAGCGGCAATCCCGTGGTCAACCAGCACTTGGGCAAGACAGTCCACGCCATATCCCTTGGCAATGCCGTTCAGGTCCAGGGCAATGGGCGCCGACTTCCAGACCTTGTCGCCGTCGATCTCCAGAACGTCATGGGCGGGTCACAATTCGCCCGCCATCGCGCACCTTCAGATAGGTCGCGTCGAGCCACAGGTAGGGCCACTCGCCTTCCAGCGACCGACGTAAGAAGGCGTTCACCCGCTCGTCGATCTCGGCGCACAGGCGACTGACCTGGCTCTTGGACATGCCGCCCGCGCCCATCGCCTTGACCAGGTCGTCGACCGAGCGGGTTGAGACACCGTGAACATAAGCCTCTTGGATGACCGCACCAAGGCCTTCTCGGCTGTGCGGCGCGGTTCCAGAAAGCTGGGAAAATAGCTGCCCTTCCGGAGCTTCGGGATCTCCAGCGTGATCCGCCCGGCACGGGTGTCCCAATCGCGGTCACGGTATCCGTTGCGCTGAACCTCCCGCAGGGCCGTTCGCGCCCCCTTGGCAGCCCCGGTCCGCGCCTCAACTTCGGCTTCCATGATCCGCTCGGCCGCAAAGGCCAGCATCTCGCGCACGAGATCGCCATCAGCCTGCTTCTCAACCAGCTCGATAAGCGCCATTCTGTCATTGGTCATCGTCGTCTCCATTCCAGGTTTCAGGTCTTGCAACCCAAACCTACTCCGAAGATCGGCGATGACCGCCAGCGTTACCTACGGCCGCGCGGCTCGCGGCTCCGCGCGCGGCCTCCTACACTACCACATGGGACACAGCCTCTGCACCGTATTTACCATGCCCTTCTTCGTGGCAGCGCCGGAACGGCATCACGCCGGAGGCGGAAGAGGCACTTTACAAGGGCGAGTCTGATACGGCGAAAGCACGGGCACGCGCTACCGGCTGATGCTTCGTGAGCTGCCCTCGTGCGTTTCTCGCTTGTAAAGAGAGGCTGCCAGGGAGATTGGCAGCCTTCGATCGCATGTCGGACAAGCGTCAGGAGCGACGTGAGGTCGTCCGAGCGAGACTGGGATCAGGCGTTGCGGTCATGGCGCCAGAGGGTGGGCGTCATTTACGGAACTCCGGTCAACCTGGCGACCTTGACGAAATCACGAACCTGGCGCGACCGGTTCGATCTTTTCCATGCAAGAACGGTGTGGATGCGAAACAGCGGATGCATGATGGGGCGTACTTCGACATTACGGCCCAGGAACCCGATAAGGCTTTCCGGATAGAGGGTCACACCCAGACCCGCTGCCACAAGGCCCAGAAGGGCCAGGGTGTTGGAGGCCTCGATAGTGATGTTCAGCGATATTCCCTCGGCGCTGAACAGGTTGTTCAGCCGCCAGCGATATTCCTCCCATTCCTGTGTATCGCCCAGGATGATCTCCTGGTCGGCCAGATCGGCGGGCGTTACGACCGTCAGGCGAAGCAGCGCGTGGTTGCGCGGTGTCACTACATAGAGCGGTTCGATCGACAGCGTCAGGCTGTGGTAATCTGAATGATCAAAGGGGCCGATCATGTAGCCCAGGTCGATCTCGTCATTTGCCAGGGCGATCTTTTGTCCTTGCGTTCGGATATAGCGGATTTTCAGGTCTACGTCGGGATGGGCCTGGCGGAACCGGGCGACCGCCGCGGGCATCAGTTCCGTTGCCGCAAAGGCCATGTAGCCGACGTTGAGCGCGCCCAGCTTGCCCGCGGCGATGCGCCGTGCCAGCTGGACTGACGATTCGTAGGCGCGCAGCAGGTGGGCATTGTCTTCATAGAAACTGCGCCCGGCCTGGGTCAGCCTGACCTCGCGCGTGGTGCGCTCCAGCAGCCGAAATCCCAGCGATCCCTCCAGCTTCTGGATGCGACGGCTGAGCGCCGACTGATCCAGATGAAGTCGTTCCGCCGCGCGGCGGAAGCTCAATTCCTCAGCAAGAATGACGAAGGAATGCACATTATCGATGCCTGGATAATCGCTCACGAAATGGCACCTCCTGATTGATGCGTACCGTGCATGAATAATTGCTGACACGCCATTTCCGTTGGGTCAAGGGAGCGCTGAATATGGCAATCAGAGCAGCGGTTCATCAGCCGACACGGGGATTGAAGACGGCTCGTACACAAGGGCGCAGCCATGCACCCGACTCACCAAAACAAGGATGACGACGATGAGCGAAGTGGACACCAAGGAACTGGATCGCCTGCTGCAGGAAGCTTTCGACACCGCCAGCAAGCTGTACAAGGAGCGCGGCTTTCAGCGGCGCGTCGGCTTTGGCAAGCGTCCGGCCCTGGTCAGCGTGGACCTGGCCAATGCCTGGACCCGGCCCGGCAACCCCTTCACCTGCGACCAAGAGAAGATGGACAACGAGATCATTCCGGGCATGCAGAAGCTGCTGAAGGCCTTCCGCGCTGCGAACCTGCCCGTGGTCCACGTCACCACCGCCTACGAGATCACCGACCGCAATGCCGATTTCACCGACATGGGCCTGTGGCACAACAAGATCCCCGTCGACGTGGTGGATCTGAAGAACAAGGACCTCTGGGCCATCGACAGCCGCATCGCTCCGGTGGAGGGCGAATACACGCTGCTGAAAAAGCGCGCCTCGTCCTTCCACGGCACCGAACTGGCGGGCATCCTGCGGGCCAACGGGGTGGACACCATCCTGGTGACGGGCGTGACCGCCTGCGCCTGCGTGCGCCAGACGATCTGCGACGGCATCGCCGACGGCTTCCGCACCATCGCGGTCAAGGAGGCGATCGGCGACCGGGTGCCGGGCGCGGTGGCCTGGAACCTCTTCGACATCGACGCCAAGTTCGGCGACGTTCACACCGTTGATGAATGCGTCGCCTACATCGACAGCCTCGGCGCGCAAAAGATCGCCGCGGAATAGAGAACTCCCCCCTGCGCCGGCCCTCGTGGCCGGCGTCTTTTCAGCGCCGCAAGAGACCGGCGCGGCAAACCAGCAGAAGGTGTCACATGGCCAGGATAGGCGTCGATGTGGGCGGGACCAACACCGATCTCGTTCTCGAATGCACGAAGGGTGTCTTTTACCATAAGGTTCCGACCACGCTGAAGAACCAGTCGATCGGGGTGGTCCAGGGCGTGCAGGGAATCTGCACAAAGGCCGGGATCGACCCGGCCGAGGTCGAGATGATCGTTCACGGCACGACCACCGCGACCAACATCACCATCGAACACAACGGCGCGGAATGCGGGATGATCACCACGCATGGCTTCCGCGATATCCTGCATATCGGCCGGCACAAGCGGCCCTACAACTTCAGCCTGCATTTCGACGTGCCCTGGCAGAGCCAGCCGCTGGTCAAGCGCCGCAACCGCATCGCCGTGCGCGAGCGCATCCTGCCGCCGACCGGCGAGATCGCCGAGCCGCTGGACGAACAGGCCGTGCGCGAGGCCTGCGCGCTGTTCCGCAAGCGCGGCATCAGTTCGGTCGTGATCGGCTTCATGTTCAGCTTTCTCAACGACGCGCACGAGGCCCGCGCGAAGGAGATCGTGCTGGAGGAAATCCCCGGCGCCTATGTCACCATGTCCTCGGAACTGGCGCGGGTGATGCGGGAATACGAACGATTCTCGACCGCAGCGATGAATTGCTATGTCGGGCCCAAGACCGCCTATTACCTGCGCGACCTCGATGCCCGCCTGCGCGAGGCCGGGGTCACGTCCAAGCTGCGGATCATGCAGTCGAACGGCGGCGTCTCCACGGTCGACAGCTGCGCCCGCCGCCCGATCCGCATCCTGATGTCCGGCCCCGCCGGCGGCGTCATCGGCGGCGCCTCGGAAGGTGAAATGGCAGGCACACCCAACATCATCACCGTCGATATCGGCGGCACCTCGGCCGACATCTCGACGATCCCCGGCGGTCAGCTGAAGATCATGAACCAGCGTGACACCTATGTGTCGGGCTATCCGGTGCTGACGCCGATGATCGACCTTGTCACCATTGGCGCGGGCGGCGGGTCGGTCGCCTTCATCGACGAGGCCGGCGCCTTCAACGTCGGTCCCCGGTCTGCCGGATCGGAGCCGGGTCCCGCCTGCTATGGCCGCGGCGGCGAAGAGCCGACGGTGACCGACGCGCAGATCGTGTTGGGGCGCCTGGATCCCGATATGGCGCTTGGCGGGGATCTGCAGCTGAACGCCGACCTGGCACGCAAGGCGGTCGAGGACAAGATCGCCAAACCGCTGGGCATGTCCGTGAAGGATGCGGCCCTTGGGATCATCAAGATCATCAACAACAACATGGCGCTGGCGATCCGGTCAAACTCGGTCGCGCGGGGGATCGACCCGCGGGAATTCTCGATCATGCCGTTCGGCGGCGCGGGCCCGCTGCATGGCGTGGCCCTGGCCGAGGCGATGTCGGCGCGCGACGTGATCGTGCCGGTGGCGCCGGGCATCACGGCCGCCGTGGGCCTGCTGAAGACCGACCTGCAATACGAACATACCGAAGCAGGGATCCTGATCCTCAACACCGCCACGGATGCCGACCTTGCGCGTATCAACGGCCACATCGACAAGCTGTGCCGGGCGGTGCACGAGGAACTGGATGCCGACGGGGTCGCCCGCGATGCCCAGCAGCTGAAGATCATTGCCGAATGCCGTTATCAGGGGCAGGGGTTCGAACTGCGCGCGGATGTCCCGGACGGGCCGCTGACGCAGGAGAGCAAGCAACTCATCATCGACAGCTTCCATGACGCGCATGAACAGGACTACGGCTATGCCTATCGCGCGGCCGAGGTCGAACTGATTACGCTGCGGGTCATCGGCTCGGCCAGCGTGCGCCGGATCGAGATTCCGAAGGTGCAGCTCACCGACGGCTCCTCGATCGACCGGGCGCTGATGTTCGTGCGCCCGACCACCTTCGACTGCGGCCGCACGCTGGAGACGCCGCGCTATGACCGGACCAAGCTCTATGCGGGCGACCGCGTACCGGGCCCGGCAATCCTGGTCCAGCACAACTCAACCACCCTGGTTCCGCCCGGCTATGTGGCCGAGACGCTGGACTTCGGCAACACGCGCATCAGCAAGGGGGCCTGACATGAACCAGATGGCAAAGATCACCGAGGTCGATCCGATCACGCTGCAGGTCATCCGCGGCGCCTTCGAGACCATCGCCGAGGAAATGGGTCATGTCCTCTACCGGATGTCCTTTTCCTCGATCATCCGGGAAAGCCAGGACCTGGGCGCGGGGCTGTTCGACACGAACTTCAACACGCTGTGCGAATCCGAATCGACGCCGATGCATATCGGGTCCATCCCCGGCTATCTGCGCGGCATTGCGGAAACGCTGGAGGACGGCGAATGGTATGAGGGCGACGCGGTCGTCCACAACCATCCCTATCACGGATCGTCCCACACGCCCGACCTGGCCATCGTCGTGCCGGTCTTCTTTCACGGCCGGCTGGTCGGCTTTGCCGGGAACACCGCGCACCATGTCGATATCGGCGCGGCGACGCCCGGCCTGATCATCGACGTGCCGGACGTCTATGCCGAGGGGATGCTGTTTGCGGGCACCAAGCTGTATCGCAAGGGCGAACCGAACAACGCCATGTGGAACTATATCCGCCGCAATTCCCGCGCGGCAGGACAGCTGGTGATGGATATCGAGGCGCAGATCGCCTCGGCCCGCCTGGGTGCACGCCGCATGGTCGAGTTGCTGGAGAAATACGGCGAGGACATCGTCTTCGGTGCGGCGAACCAGCTGATGGATTATGCCGAACGCATGACCCGCCAGCGCATCAGCGAGATTCCCGATGGCGACTACACCGCCGAGGGTTGGCTGGACGACGACGGCCGCAACCGCGACCAGCGGCTGAAGGTCAAGGTGACGGTCCGCGTCCGAGGCGACGAGATCGAGGTGGATCTGACCGGGTCCGCCGACCAGACCCCCACGGCCTACAACGTGCCCTTCGAGGGGTCCACCAAGGTCGCGGCCTATGCGGGGTTCCGCAAGCTGCTGCTGGACGCCGCGACCTCGGACACGCGGGTGCCGTCGAACGAAGGCTCGTTCCGTCCCATCAAGGTCACCGCGCCCTTGGGGTCGATCTTCAATCCGCGTGCGCCGGCCTCGGCCGAGGCCCGGTTCACCCAATGCAACCGCATGATCGACCTGATCATCCGCGCCCTGGCCCCGGTGATGCCGGAACAGGTGATCGCGGGCTCCTCGGCCTCGATCAGCTTTGCGGCCTATTCGGGGGTGCGGCCGTCGGGTGATTACTGGGTTTTCCTCGAGGTGAACGAGGGTGCCTATGGCGGGCGGCCGCGCAGCGACGGGCCGGACAGCATCGACAACCTGATGGCCAACACCCGCAACAATCCCTTGGAAGATCTGGCGATGCACATCCCCATGATCTGCGACCGCTACGAGCTGCGCGACGACGCCCCTCCGGGCGCGGGCGAATTCCGGGGCGGCATCGGCGTCGTCAAGGCCCAGCGGGTGCTGACGCCGGCCTTCATCACCCATGAATCCGAACGCCATACCGACGCGCCCTGGGGTATCTTCGGCGGGCAGAACGGCGCCGTCGGGCGCTGCACGATCAGCAATTCTACCAAGCCGGGCGAAGAGACGGAGATGTACTCCAAGTTCTCGGGCCTCGCGGTACAGGCCGACGACGTGATGACCTATTACAGCCCCAACGGTGGCGGCTACGGCAACCCGCTGAACCGCGCGCCCCGCAAGGTGCTGGAGGATGTCCTCGACGGTTTCTGTTCGGTCGAATACGCCCGCGAGGTCTATGGAGTGGCCATCGACCTCAAGACCGAGACGGTGGACCTGGCGGCCACTGAAAAGCTGCGCTTCGCGATGCAGCGCCACAGCTGAACTAGGGAAGGGCCGCACGACGCGGCCCTTTTTTCGTTCCAACAATAACGGCCGCGTGGGATGAACCATCGCGCGACGGCTGCATGTGTCCAACGCACAGGGATAAGCATCATGACAATAATACAAGACGGGCTATCCGTCGGGCGGGATCGCACCGCCCTGATCGAGGAAAGCATCCTGCCCACGCGGGCGAGCCAGCGGCCAATCGGCATGCTGGGCTATGCCTGGATCTGGGTAGGCATTGCGGTCATCATTGCCACCTACTCTCTGGGCGCGACCGGCATCCAGGGCGGTTTCGATCTGGCCACGGTGGCGCTGACGATCATGCTGGCAAACCTCGCCATCGGCGCGCTGATGCTGGCGACCGCAGACATTGGAACGGAACACGGATTGTCGTTCGCCGTCTACCTGCGCGCCCCCTTCGGCATCCACGGCACGCATCTGCCCGCCGTCTCGCGCGGGATCGTGGCGGCGATGTGGTTCGGTATCCAGACTTATCTGGGCGCCCTGGCGCTGAACGGGATCGGCGAATACTTCCTGGGCTTCTCGAACTGGGTCGTGTGGTATGCGCTGTTCGCCGCCGTGCAGGTCGCCAACACCATGCTGGGCATCAAGTCGGTCGAAAGGCTGGCGTCGCTGGCCGCCCCCGCGATCATCGCGATCTCGGTCTGGATGTATTTCACCCTGGAAGGCGTAGCTGAAACCAAGGGCCTCAACATCTGGACCTTCCGGGCCGAGGGGCAGGCATCCCTGATCGTGCTGTTCATCGCCAACATGAGCTTCTGGTCCACGATGGCCATTGACATCCCCAACCTGACCCGCTTCGTGAAGACCCGCACCGGCACGCGCAGCTTCGTACAGCGCAACCGCGCGATCTTCCTGGCGCAACTGATCGCGCTGCCGGTGACGCAAGGGATGATTGCCGGGATCGGCGCGGTGTCCTTCATCGCAACCGGCAATTGGAACCCGGTCGAGGTGATCCAGGGCGACGCACAGGGCATTGCACTGCTGGTCCTGCTGATCCTCGTCGTGCTGGCGCAATGGTCCACCAACAACTCGGCCAACCTGATTCCGGCGGCGCTGACTTTCATCAACCTCGCCCCGCGCGTCATCAACTATCGCATGTCCGTGGTCATTGCGGGCGTGGTGGGCACGCTGTGCTTTCCGTGGCAGATCCTCGACAACCTGTTCGTGTTCCTGGGCTATTACGGTGCCTTCCTGTCGGCCATCGGCGGCATCATGGTCGCCGATTATTATGTGATCCGCCGGCGCCGCGTGAACGTGCCCGCCCTGTTCGATCCTCATGGGCAGTATCGCTATCACCGTGGCTTCAATCCGGCCGGGCTGACCGCCTGGATTGTGGCAGGGACAGTCGCGGCCTGGTGGTCAGTCTATGCCTTCGTGATCGGCTTCCCGCTGGGTTTCCTGCTGTATCTGGTCCTGATGAAGGGGCTGGTGCTGCCGCGCTACCACCAGGCGGAACTGAGATGGCCGGGATCCGACGACTACCTTGCTGCTTCGGTCGGAATGGACTGGGTGCATTTGGGCGCCGGCCGATTTGCCCACACCCCCTGTGGATTAGGTAGGTCGGGCCAGGAGCGCGAAGACCTGTAAGGCCATTCATTGGTCCGGGCGACAAAGCTGCGCCCGGACACTGACCAACTTTCCCGGACAAAAGAAAGGTGCACCATACGCCCCCACGTTCCTGAGGCATCAAGGTGACTGAAGGCATGGATCAGTGATCATGTGTATGGGCTTTTGACATTCACCTCTGGCACTATGCTCATCAACGCGATCTTCCCGCAACGAAGTTAACCATAACACCCGTACTGCCTCGACGATCTGCAAAGGCTGAAGGTTGTTTGGCAAACAGTGCAATATGACGCATGGCGGCGCTGACGTCCTGGGTGTCAGCCGCCGCATGTCGGACAGATTGTGCTTGCCTGTGAGGTGATCAACTACGGCGCGGTATAGCCGCCATCCACGAGGTGATAGCTTCCGGTGATGAAGCTGGCGCGGTTCGACAGCAGGAAGCAGGTCAGGGCCGACACCTCGGCCGGTTTGCCGATGCGACCCATCGGATGCAGGGCCGCCAAGCCTTCCATGACCTCGGGCGACAGATTGGCCGACAACAAGGGCGTGTCGATGAAGGCCGGACCCACGGCATTCACGCGGATGCCCTGTTGCGCATACTCCATAGCCGCGGTCTTGGTCAGTCCCAGAAGCCCGTGCTTGGCCGCGACATAGGGCGCGGAATTGGCAAAACCAACCGACCCCAGGATCGAGGACATGTTGACGATGGACCCGCCTCCCGTGCGCAGCATGGCGGGGATCTGCCACCGCATGCCGTAGAAGACCCCGTTCAGGTTGATGTCGATCACACGGCGCCAGTCCTGCGACGGATAATCCCCAGTCGGCATCGACGGCCCACCGATGCCTGCATTGTTCACCGCCATGTGCAGCCCGCCGCAGTCCTTTTCCGCGAACGACGCCATCTCGCGCATGGCGTCCTCATCGGTGACATCGGCGGCAAAGGCCTTGGACTTGCCCCCGGCTGCCGCAATTTCGTCCACCACGGCACGGCAGGCTTCGTCCTTCAGGTCGCTGACGATGACAAATGCGCCGGAGGCCCCAAGCTCCAGAGCAATCTCGCGCCCTAGCCCCGAGGCAGCGCCGGTCACGATCGCGGTGCGGCCCGAGAAATCAAAGCGGATGTCGGTCATGGCGTGTTCCTTTCAGGTTCATCAGGATGTTCAGGTGACCCCAACGGGCTGGTTCGCACCTTGACCCAGGTCAAAGGATGGTGTGGCTCCCGAGAAGGCCCAAGGTGTTGATTTCCACCCAGAAGTGACCCAGGCAGGCTCATAATTTCCATTGAGATTTGACCCATGTGACCCTTCCCCGACGCGGAGAGCGGAGGGGGTTTACGGAGTGATCCACATGGGACTTTTGAACGTGATCCGGAAGCTGCGGCTGCGGGAGAAGTTGCCAATCCGCGAGATCGCGCGTCGCACCGGCCTGTCGCGCAATACGATCAAGAAGTATCTGAACTCAGGAGCGATCGAGCCGTCCTTTGCCACGCCGGATCGGCCAAGCAAGCTTGATCCTTTCGCCGAGAAGCTGGCCGGCTGGTTGAAGACGGAGGCCGGCAAGTCGCGCAAGCAGCGGCGGACGCTGAAGCAGATGCATGCCGATCTCGTGGCGCTCGGCTTCACCGGCTCCTACAACCGGGTTGCGGCCTTTGCGCGGGACTGGCGGACAGATCGCCAGCGCGAGCAACAGACCACGGGCCGCGGCACCTTCGTTCCGCTGTCTTTCCGACCGGGAGAGGCCTTCCAGTTCGACTGGAGCGAAGACTACGGGCATCTGACCGACGAGCGCACCAAGCTTCAGATGGCGCATATCAAGCTGTCGCACAGCCGGGCCTTCCTGTTGCGCGCCTATCCGCTGCAGACCCACGAGATGCTGTTCGATGCCCACTGGCAC
>Ga0181344_1000061_pt1 | contig 46562 bp, 54 predicted proteins | sample Su13VDMLBDD_FD_130098 | JGI IMG/M metagenome (GOLD analysis project Ga0181344, IMG submission 130098) | Freshwater viral communities from Lake Michigan, USA - Su13.VD.MLB.D.D | ecosystem: Environmental > Aquatic > Freshwater > Lake | place: USA: Michigan | collected 2013-07-15
AAAACCAAATACGACCAATATATTAAAATCAGAGATTTTATTGGAAATATAACAACATTTTTAGAAAATAATAAGGGTGGAACTTGGAGTGATTCATTTTTAGAATATTTTGGTGGATATACAACACTTATAAATGGTATGATTTCTAATGATGAATTCGAATGTATTGATATTAGAGTCCCCGATTATCCTGATTGGGATAGAACAAGAAGAAACATAAACGAAATGTTTTTGGATTATATTTAACTCTTTATAGTTTCATTTAATTCTCATATTCATTATACAAAACCAAGAATATGAGAAAATTAGAAAAAAACACAAAAAATATTGTTGTAAATTTATTTGCAGACTTTGTATTATCAAAGATTGATAAAAAAGAAAAATCAATAATAGAAGTTATTGATTGTGGACCTTTTTTTATTGTCAATGGTATTACTTCATCCAAAGAAGTTTTGGATTTAAATTCAATACAGGATGAATTTTGTTTATGGTTCGATGATCATCTTTCTATTTATGAAAACAAAACATTCAATTTGATAGACATAATTAAATATAATCAAGAAGTTTTATCAAATGATTATATATCTTATACTGTTAATAAGAATATTTATGAAATTAAAAAAAGAAATGATGAAATAATCTCAACAAAATCTGAATTTCCTTACGGTTATAGTTTAGGTTCTGGTAGATCAATTTATTATTACTATTTATATATTTTAAATCAAATATCAAGTACAATAGGGGTTAAAGAAATGGATATTAATTTAATAGAAAGTATCGATCGAGAGGAGTTAGATTTAAAAATAAACTGTAATTCAATTTATTCTAATGAAACAATCAAAAATTTAATCTTAGACGTTTTTGATTTTGATTTGGAAAAATTTAACCAAAGATTTGATGAATACGAATTTTACGAAGATGTTCTTTTTCAAAATAATGAAAAACCTTACATGGTACAAGATAGATTGAAAGATGTCATAATTTTTTGAAAATAAAAAAAACCCCGATTAAGGGGTTTTTTTATTTTTGATAAAACTCTTTTATTATTTTGAATCCGTCTTCAATTTCATTAAAATCTCTTTCAGGAGCAAATAACTTTGTTTTAGGATTTTTTTCCGGTGATTCTATTGTCATAAAGGCAGGAACAAATTCATTACCTGTTACTTCTGAGAATAAATCATATTCTTCTGAAAATTCATCTATGTCCCTGTCTACAAAAGGAATATTTTCTTTTTCTAACATTTCTTTCAAAATATGACAAAATGGGCAAGATTTCATCGTATATAGTACTACAATCTTATCCATTTATTAATTCTGTTACTAATTCTTTTATTTGTCCTTCATTTAGAACACCAACTTTAGTGTCAACATTTTGACCTGTATTAAAAAGTTTTACCGTAGGAATACTTCTTATTCCAAGAGACATAGCAACTTCTCTATTATTGTCTATATTCATAGTGAACATTTTTACCTCAGTTTCATTTGAAGATGCAACTCTTTCAAAAACTGGCTTCATCATTTGACATGGTCCACACCAAGGTGCCCAAAATTCAACTATTAATTTTTCTCCATTATTAATTTTTTGTTGTAAATCAACACTACTAATTTCCATCTTTTTTTATTTTTTTTAAGTTTAATATAAAGAACCCAACGTCTTTTTGTTTTTTTATAGGATAATAAATTTTACAGGAAAAAGAAGAGATCATTGGTTCACTTTTAGATAAATATATGTAAATGTCTTCATCATACAAAAATATAGATTCTAAATAATAATTTCCTAATGAAGTATCATTTGCCTCTAAAAAGAATGGTTTGAATTTAGGTTTATTCAATAAATTTTCACAGGTCAAAGTATGGTTGAATGACAATTCAGTTATAGAATACATTTCGCGTGTACTTTCTGTAATGAGTCCTAATAACCTTTCTTCGTGTTTAAATTTTTCCATTTAGTAAAATGGGGGGCACTGCCCCCCGTTTTTAAATTATACCAAAAGTAATTCAGCGGTTTCCCAAAGTTTAGTATTCAATTTGTTAGATGCCTGAATGCTTTTGATACCTTTGAGCGAAGTTGATCTACCACGTGCGCTTTTGTATGTTACTCCACCTCTCATCATTTTTTCTTGTACAACGTTGAAAACTCTCCATAAATCATCACCTTGATCTTCATTACGGAGTGGGTTTAAAATTTCCTCAACATTCAAGGTTACGGGAACTGAACCTACTGCCCAACGAATTTTAGCGGCATCCATTACAAAACTTTTTTTCTCGTCGTAAGATAATTCTCGTTCCATCATTCTTTTCACACTACCGTCAATCATAGGTAATTTTTTGGAAAAAGATTCTGCCAACTCTTTAACATCATCAAGTAAAAAGTGATTGTGTCTTAACTTAAAACTTTCGGCGATTGATGTTGGTACTGTAAGACCATTAGAACAAACCAAACGAAATAAACCCGCCCCCATAGAAAATGCTGAAGTTCCGTTATGTGAATTTCTTATGATAGCTTCAACAATAGTGTCTCCAACTTTTGGTAGTTCACTGTTTCGATATCTAAGTTCGTGTACTGCGTGAATACCTTTGCCCGATTGTTTTACTGAAGCAATTTCCCAACCTTCACGATCAAAAAATTCCATCACTTGATCAGTGGGTACAAATGAATATTTGTTTGTCATTTTTGAAGAGGGTTCAGTTGCAAACACTGATGGGGCAATAGATTTGATTAATTCAGGAGTGTATAACATATTTTTATTTTTTTTTTGATTACACTACAAATATACGAACAATTTTGTAATTAACAACAAAAACAAAACAAATTTAATTCAAATTTATTTCTCCCCACTTTGTTTTTTGAATTGCACTTTTAATTATTTTTTCTGAGTCGTTTTCATTTGAAAGTTCAGGTATTTTGAGTTCGATAATCACGTCAACAATTTGTTGTTTACTCAAAATGTATTCATCACCTGTTTCTAAGTTTTTCTCACATTTTTCTCTCAATTTATTATAAAACTCATTTTTTTGTAAACCACCAATCAAAACCATAAGATCATTGGGGTTATTTTCAAAAAAATTTATAAGTTGTTTTATATAAATTTCACAATCTATATTTTTCATAATATTAATAATTAATTGGTGAACAATTTCTTGTCATTTCTTCAGGGAAATTAACCTCAACCCAATCAGAATGTAATTTCATATAAGGCTCCGCACTTTTGGGTATTTTTATGTTGTCTGTATTTGTTCCTTCCAAAGAAAAATATTCTAAACAAGTTAATTTGGATATGGATTCAGGAAATCCCACAAAATTAGGACAGTCGTTTATACTTAAAAATCCTAAATTTTTCAAATCCCCAATATTTTCTGGTAACCTATCAATAAAATTATTTATTACCAAAGTTTGTAAGTTTTTAAACCTTGAAATTGATTCAGGTAAATTTTCAGCTAAAGTGTCATTAGATTTGTTGTCTAAAGTAAGATATTCTATTTCTTGAGGTATAGATTCAAAGAAAGTTTCAAAACCATATAAGGCAACAAACTTTGAATTAGTATCATTCGGATAATCCAAAGAAACATATGTATTGTCTTGAGAATAATTTGTTAGTTCACTTTCATATCTACTTTTTAATTCTTCTTTTTGTTTTTCCATCACTTTTGACTTTAAAAAACTAATATCAGTTGGTTTTAATTCTTTAAGTGATTTTCTAAGTATTTTTTCTAACTGTCTTGCAGAATATAATTTTAATACTGTTTCTGGACTTGCAGAAATCATTTTTGAGGTAAGAGGTAGATCCAAACTTATATATTTTTTCTTAAGTTCTGTTGGTAATTTTTCATAAATTGTATCACCATTAGATACGTGTGAAAGATCTGGACTTCTTAATTCCAACCACATTTCCGCCGCGTATTCACTACCTAATTCTTGGACCGCATCTGATTTTACATTAGCATACCTATATTCATTAAATAACGATTGTTCTTCATCTGTCAATGGATCAGGTACAAAAAGATTTTCTTTATCTCTAATTTTAGGTACTTTTTTACTAATGGTGTCCCAACTTTCTACATTATGACCAGAATATCCCCCTGCCATGTTTTTACCATCAGCAATTCTTTTTCTGTTGTATTTATCAACCAAGATTACTGAAGCAAAATCTAAATCACTATATGGTTTATCAAAATCAATTACATAATAAATTGTAAGGTTTTTATCCAATCTATAATTATAATATAAGTTTCCTCCGCCCTCTCTTGAAATACACCAACTTCTACCGTGTGCCAATCTTACACATTGTTCTTTACCATTTGGTTTAAATATTAATAAATTGTCTTTGTCATAAATTTTTTCAATCCCTTCGTATTGACTTTTTGGGGATATTTCATCCGATATACCTCCCATACCATCAATAACTTGTTCTAATTGTTCAAAAGTCATAAATAATATTGGCGGTGTTGATTCAGGTAATCTATCGTAATTATCAACGTATGCTTGTATATAATAGGTTGCCTGTTCATCCGTAATATTTCTGTCCTCTTCTTTGAATTTTTTCTTAGCCGCTGCGGTAATAATTGGACTAAATTTCTGTTGTAAAAATTCCATAAGTTTCAAGTAAGGTAGATTACTCAAATCCCTTTGAGTTTTGTTGAGAAGTGGATATAACTCGAAAAACTTTTTTAATGCCTTTTTTGCATCTTTTTTTGCGACTCCTTTATTTTGGGCAATATATTTTGGGTAAGTGTCTTTTTCTAAATTTCTTGTTTCTTTTGTTAAAATTAAAAATTTTAAAGGTAAGTAGTTAAATTTTGTTATATCTCTCTTATCCGCAGGAAATCCATCCTTGTATTTTTCAAAAGCTTCGATAGTTTTCAAAATCATACTTTCATCATCTTTTGTTTGAGTTTTGAATTTGTTAACCAATTTGGTAATTAGTTTTTTTGACAATGCCTCTTGTAAACTCAACTTTGAGTTGATAGATTTTGTTTCGACAACTTTAGACAATATTTTAATTAAATCCATGAAATGTTTTTTTTTATAAATATTTGATTATCAAAAAAAAATTAATAGTTCATAATAAGAAGTTCTTCCCCCATATTTTGTTTTTCTCCTTTTTTAGCGGCTGCTGCCTTAGCAAACTCTTTTTTTACCCATGTGTATTGGTCTTTGGGAAACCATTCATGAAGTAATTCAAAGTCATAATAAGATAAAGAAAACTTACCTTGGACTCCGTGTAATACATTTGCTAACCTCTCATGATCTTGTCGATCAAAGTCGTGGTTGGAGTAATAGTTTTCAGTTTTCCAATATGGTGGGTCCAAATAGATGTAAGTAGTTGGTGAGTCGTATTTCTGAATCACGTCAGCAAAATCCATATTCTCCACATCTGTAATCTTTAAGAAATGGTCCACCCAATCAGGTTTTGATAACTTATCTCTAAAGGTAAGATATTTTGATTTATATTTACCTTTAAGGTCAATAAAGTTTGATGTTTCAGGTTTCGACCCACTAAATACTTGTGTTAGAATATAAACGTATTTAGCGGCAACCTCATAATCGCCAGGTTCTACGCTGAAACCTTCATTAAAAATTTCAGCTTGAAAGCTTACAAATTGATTTCTATAAATCTCAGGAGTAAGATCAACTCCTTGTTTTTGACAATCAATTGAATTGATTGCTCGTAATAATTCTGTAGGATTCTGAACACATTTGAACAAATTGTAATTCAACGGATTAAAGTCGTTATAAACAACTTTATTCAAATTTGGATATTGTTTTAGATCCATATTATAGAAACACCAAAACATTCCTCCAAAGGTCTCTAAATAGACCTCCATATTTTTGTCGTAAAATGGAACAATCCATTTACCTATTTTACTTTTACCTCCAATATAACTTAACATAGTTTAAATATAGTTTTTTTGATATTTATTTTCAACTCAATAATAATTAAATTATAGGTATGGAAAAAGAAAAAGCAACAGAAGTTAAATGTAAAACTTGTGAAGAAAGTAGACAAGTTAAAACCACTGAAAGAATAGTTTTCATCGTTGGTGGGTTAATGTTTTTTTTAGCAATATACGGAATAGTATCATTGGTAAATGATATAAAATCACTATTTTAATCCCTATTAAATTTTACATATTGATTGATAATCAAATCACCAACTTCTCTATACTTAAATCCTTTGGATTTAACTCTCAAAGGTATTGATGTGTCGAATTTTTTAGGTAATTTAACACTTATATCTCCATCAGGATGTGAAACGGTTATAGAACCTGTTTTTATATCCTCTAAATTAAGAAAAGCATTGTATGTTAGGTGATTTTGATATTTATCAAAATTATTTTCTGAAGTAAGATTTATTCTTACAATTAAATCCCCATAAATACCATCGAAATAATCTCCCATTCCGGAAAGTTTGACAAACTGTCCATTATCAACACCATGTGGAAGTTTTATTTCTACTTGTTTTATTTCTCCCCTTGTACCAGATCCGTTACAAACAAAACAAGGTTCAATTATACTTTTACCATAACCTGAACAAGAAGAACAAATTTTTTGTACCATCTGGACAAACATACTATTTCCTGCTCTTTCCCAAGTAACTCCTTCACCATTACATGTTTTACAAATTTGAGTTTTACCACCACTACCTTGACAAGGATCACATTTTTTATTTCTTTTATAAGAAACAACTTTTTTTATTGCTTTATAAGATTCTAAAACTCCGACACTCAAATCAACTTTAGTAACTGGCCCAGTTTTTTGTCTTCTTTGATTGAACATGTTAAAAATATCATCAAAACCATGTACATCTGAGAATGGGTTATTTTTTCTATTGTCATAATTTCTTCTCTTATTTTCATCACCTAGAGTATCGTAAGCGTCAGATATTTTTTTAAACTCATCTTCGTTACCACCAACATCAGGATGTTTTTCTTTGGCTAACTTTCTATATGCCTTTTTTATGTCATCTTGATTTGCAGATTCATTTACCCCCAGGATTTCATAGTAATTTTCTGTATTCATTTTATTTTTTTTATCTATAATTTTTTTATGAATTTCTTAATTGTGCTTTTTAAAAATAAAACAAAGAAAAAAATAATCAACAAGTTTAAAACTAAATCTAACGCCCTATCTTTTTTTGAAAAAAAAATTAAGGAAGAAAAAATTTATTTTGAAAAGATTATTACAGGTTCGAAAAGTTCTGAATATGAATTGGGGTTATTGGAAAAAAATAGTACTGACTTTGAGAATTATTATTTTAAAGATAACTTAGGAAGACAAATAAAGTTAGATCTTGATACCTCTGAATATAAATTAATCAAAATTTCTGAAATAAAAATTGAAGAAACTATTATGGATTGTCAAAAAAAGAAAAAAATTACTTTGTCAGTTTTTTGTAATCAATATTTAAAATCAAAATCTTTGAAAGTCATTTTTATTTTAAATAATAAGATTTTTGTTCAATTAGATAATGATTTTTCGATGTTTTCTTTAAAAAATGAGGATGAAGCTTTGAGATTTTTGGATTGTATTTCTGATTATTTAATGGATAATAAAAGATCAGATTGTTTAATCGTGAATGATACTTCAAAAATACAAAAAAAGTATCTGTATGATCTTTTAAATCAAAACGGGTTTCCTAAATCAACCCTTTATAGAAGATTTACTACTTTTATTAAATAAGTTTTTTAATCTTGATAAAAAGGTTTGTTTTGGTTTTTCTAGTATAATTTCCTTTTCTAAAATTTGTTGAGGTGAATCAGAATTTAAAATAATAAAATCAACATTAGAAATTTCTATTCTGAATTTATCAAACTTTTTATCTATATCTCTGAAGTTATCTTGTAGTTCTTTAAATGATTCTTTTTCCATTTCAAATATGATCGTTGGTTTCGAATCGATAAAGATGTCTTGTACCGCTTCAGAAACCAACGCCATTTTTTCTAATATCCCATCAAGCTCTTTTTTATTTTTTGCCATAAATTAAGTTTTTCTTGTTTTTTTGGGAGTATGTCCTCTTTTTTTAAATTTCTTATTTTATTTACAAACTCTTCTTTTTCTCTTTCAAGATCTAGTTTGTCCTTTTCAATTTCTTTGAGAAACCAATCGATTTCTTTTTCTAATTTACTTATCTTCTTCTTCTCCTCCATCTAAAGTTATTTCATTATTAATTAATTCAAATTTTAGATTATGTAATTTTTCTAAATTTTGTTTTTCAAAAATATTTTTTAGTTCCATTACTTTACTATTAAATAGTTTTTCTTTTTCTTCAATTTCTTTATTAAATGAAACTATACTTTTTAAATTTTTCAAGGTTTCCTCCAAAGTATTTTCATTGAAGGGGCAAACAAATGAAAAACTTCTAGATTCAGAGTTAACGTCTGTTCTTTCAACTACTTGATCTTCTATTACATATTTTTTTGGTACTTTCCATTTTTTTGGAAACTCTATGTCGAAGGACAAATAATTCTCTAACTTTCTTATTGAAGTTAGGTAAGGAAATATTGGTCCAAATTCTTTATATAAACTCATTATTAATTTTTTGTAATGTATGTTATCAAATAACTGATCGTAATCCCGTAGAAAAAAAGTTCATTTTTTGTAAATTGTAATTTAGTCGGTTTAGGGTGAAATAAATTAACTATGAATTTGTAAAATAAATTTATTACAACCAAACAGGAAAAAATAAAAATAAAAAAGAATAAAGTTTCTAAACTAATCATTGTTCATTTTTTTTATGTTCCAAAATTTCAGTTCTAAGTTGTTGTAATAAAGCTTTTAATTCTTGTGCCGCTTTTCTTGCTCTTGTACCAGCACTTTTATTACCACTAAAAAATTTATTAGTATCATTAGTTAGTTGTTCTGTTAATGATTTAATTTGTTCTAAAGTTGCCATTTTTTTTAATTTTTTATTTTGTTTATTATATATAATTTATCTCAAGTGAACTTTTTTGTAAACACTATAACATCAAATTCCTATCTAAATAGTTATATAAGTTTAACATTATGTCCATATCAGATTGAGTATAACTTTTTTCTTTTCCAAAAATATCTTCAAAAAAAATATCTATAGCACTTTTTATCTTATCATTTTTTTGAAGATAATAGATTTCTAAAAAAAAATTTCTGAAGTATAGTTTGTGATCCCCATCATTGTTGAATGTGATGCCTTCTTTTGAAAAGTTTTCAATGGTTTTGTTCCAACACCAATTAAAATGGTTGCTTATATCATTTTCATCCATTTCTACTCTTGTCTCGTTTTTTGAGTCCGTGTCACCAAGAAATGTTTCTGTGATTAGATTATATAAAGAAAAACAAAAGTCATAATATAACTCCATTTTTTCAGGAATTATATTATTTCTTTTGATTAAAATTTCAATTTCCTCTTTTGAAAGAGGTCGAGAGATATATTCGTAAAAATTATTTTCCATGTTCTTACATGAAAAATTATACATTGATGTTAGAAAAGTAAATTATTGAGTTTTATTTGAATAAGAAATTAAATTTTTCATTCTCGAAAACTCTTCATTTAATTTGTTTGTTTTCTTTTCCGTACTTTCTAAAGCTCTTAGAATATTAGAAGACCCGTCTTTACTGTTTCCAGCAGTTTCTTTATAAACAGGTTGAGGAGCTTTATTATAAGCTTTCAATTCTGTTTTTCTCCAAAGATTTTTATCTTTAATTTCTTTTCTTCTTTTATTTGTTGGTGTTTCTACAGCATTTGCCCATTTAGGGTTATTTCCTGTTTTAGAAGATCCTACAATGTTATCGTCCACCCATTCTTTGTTTGGTTCGAATGTATCATAATCTATATTTTCTAAAGCCGCTGCCGTAAAATTTTCTATGTATTCTCCAACCGCATCAGATGGGGTGTATGCCATTTTTTCCATTTCTGCTAATTCCCCATTTCCTGCAGGAAATATTTTTGGTTCAAATGAAAATTCACCTTTAGATCCGTTCTTAAGATACTTTTTCATTTTTTCAACAACGTCTTGGACATTTTTTTCGTTGGTTTTTTTGTCTTGTTTGTGAACTCTGTTATATTCAGTATAACCTTTTGGTTCTTTACCGGCCCTGAATTTTTTTTCTTCCTCGACAATTCTTTCAATAAAATTTACCATTTCGGACTCAGTAAATCTGTAAGATTCTTTCACATCAAATGTTTCACCATCTAATTCAAATGTTTTTTCACCTTTTCTTTTTGCCATTTTTGCGGCGTATGCAAATTCTTTACTTTCTTCTGTCTCACCTTCTTCCATTTCTCTATCCAACTCTAATTCATAAAGATTTTCTTCTTCCATTGATCCACACTCCATACATTCTTTTTCTTCCATATGTTTTTTAGCACCTTTTCTTAATTTAGCGAAATCATCTTTAGTTAATTTTCCATAAGGTTTTGCAACATCAAGCTTCTTTTGACCACCTTTTAGTTCTTCAGTCATTGATCCACATTCACACATCATACCTTCAATCATTTCACCACCTCTGTAACCACCACACTCATCACAAATTTTTCTTCCTTCCACGTAATCAAATTTTTTATTTTTATTCAATTTCAAAACACCTTGAGTTTCATTCAACATTTTGTTAAGAGTGTTAGATATTTTTTTACTAAGATTATAATTTAACTTCATTTTTCTTTTTATTTATAAATACTTTGTTTATTCAATTTGTTAATTTCTTCTTCAAGAATATCATATATAATATCTTTATGAATATTTCTTTCGACACTGATTTTATGTATAACTTTGTGTACAGTTTCATTTTCAAAAATATTCAAAGCGTTTATATCTCCTTGATTACAATAAGGAAATTTTTTACATTTCTTTTTTACTCTAACAAATTTTCCACCAGGTAATTGGGGTTTGGAGTAACCTCTAAAATCTTTTTTATTCATTGATTTCGCCCAAATTTTATTTGTTGAATATTGCCCTGAGGATGCTGATGAGGTGGCTTCTTTTGCCTCTATCTTTTTCGTATATCCTTCTTGATCATCTTCTGAATGTCGTTCTGTTTTTCTTTCAGGATTTTTACTTCGACTATTCTTATTTGTTGGTTTTGGCATCTCACTCATTTCTCCCGAAAATAATGAGTCATATTGTCCCGCACCACCAGATGAGGTTGCTTCTTTAGTTTCTTCTTTTTTTGACGAAAAATGATCTTGATAAGATTTTAAAAAATCATCTAATTTATTATCATCTTTCAAAAATTTTTTTATTTCAGTTCTTTTTCTCCAAATTGAAGTTTTCTTCCCTTTACCTAAAATTTCTTTAACATCTAAAATGTTTTTTTTATCTTTCAAAAATTCCAAAAACTTGAATTCTTTTTTTGAACCTTCTTCCTTAAGTTCAGAATTAATCTGATTTTTCATCGACATTGCATCCAATACATTTTTCCCATCTGGATCCATATCTCGAAGATCGCCAGATATTTCTGAAAAGGATTTATTAATTGCCGTTTTAAAATCAGGTTTTGGTATCATTACTTAAATACTGTTAAATAGGTTAGGGGTGTTATTATTGCTAAAGAAACTATATTAAATAAACTATTTTTAATTTTTAATTTTTTATTTTCTTTTCTTAAATCTTTATTTTCTTCTTCCGAGATTTTGAATTTTTCTTCTGCTTTATGAAACAATTCATTATTCAAAGAATCTTTTTCTTGCCAAAATTGATTTGTTTTCTGTAACAAATTTATTTTATTATTCAACTCAATAATTTCATTTTTATCTAATTTTGATAACTCTTTCAACTTATCATATTCGTTTAGATCTAACAATATTTTTTGAGCCACATCATAAGGTATACACATTTCTGTTGGTTCAATGTTTGAGGTTTGTTGAGAAAATGAAACGTTAACCACAAAAACAGTAAATAATAATAAAAATATATTTTTCATAATATTAAAAATTATATCGTCCTCTGAACAAACTATCAATTTGTTTTTTATCAGCATTTTTAATTTCCTCTCTTTTAAGAGTATAGAAATTATTGACTTCTTTTTTTTCGATTTTTATTTTTCCTATTTTATAATCAATTTGATTTATTTTATTTTGATAAACATTAATCGAATCTGAAAGATTTTTATGAAGAGTTTTCAATTCTTCGATTTTTTGATCAAGTTGTTCTAATTTGTATTTATTTAATTCTGATCTTTTTGGTTGAGGTTGAAGTACAATTACTAAAACTACCAACAAAATGATTGAAAGTGTTACTAAACCAATTTCTTTCCAATATTTTATTAATAATTTTTTCATCCTTGAGGTGTTTTTTTCCTTATCGCAATTACTTTACTCCATCTTGCTTTGAATTTTTCAAAATACTCCCTCAACTTAGCGACTAGTTCGACAAACTCTTCATCTAATTTCAACATTTCACTTTTTATATAAATACCATTATTCTCTCCGATACTAATAAAAAAATCAACATCATATTCAGTAATTTTACCTGACCATTCAACATTATCTTTATAGATGTTCATTTTATTGAAATCCACTAGTTCAGTAATATCATTTACAAACTCATCCATACTTTCTTGAAAAGCTCTTTTGTCATCGGTTGTGAGTTCTGTTTGTCTTTTATCATCAGAGTAAATTGTTACTAATCCACCTGTAATTCTGTAAGTTTTACTTTTCTCAGATTTTCTTGTTTCCTTATCAACTTCAGGTGTAAGCTCGTCATTATTGTCTTGATCTTCAACATCATCATCATCATTATTATCCTCAACTGATTCATTCAATAAATTTGAATAATACTTATTTAGAATGTTATTTGTTTCGTTTAAATTTTCTTTACTCAACATTTTCCTTGATGAGTTAAGAAGATTTTTTATTTCATCGTATCTATTCATAATTTTAATTTTTCACTAAATAATTCGAAATCGAATGCCGGACTTAAATCTGTATAATCTTCATGTAGATTACTTCTATTTAAAATACCTTCAAACTTTTCAATTCCATTAACTTTTGTATTATGCCCTACAAAATCTTTTTTTATATTTATCTCATCAAATAACTGACCACACAATGTTGCTGTATTTTCTAATTGTGATTCAGTATATGGTTGCCATAAATAATGTTCTCTCCACTTTCTTTGTAAAACTTTTTCTTTATAAATATTACCTATCCAGTTAATATGTCCTTCTTTTAGTGGTTCTTTTTGTAACCAACCTAAATTTTCTAAACAAATAAAAATTGATTGTTTGTTTATATCATTTTTATAAGTTAAATTACAATATTTGTTATTGTCCAATAGTTGTAAAATTTTACCTTCTTTTGTTACAATATAATTCGGTATTCTATAAAATTTACTGTTATTTCTATATTTTAGAGATGTAAGATATTCTTTGATTTCTCTTGATGAATGTAATAATATTATTTTATTTTTTTTCTTAGATATTCCTCCTGTTAGAAACTGACCATATTTTTCTATTTTGATCATCTTTAATATTTTTTATATATTAATTGTTTTTTTTCATTTTCTTTATTTGTCTCCACAGGAACCTCAACAATTTTTTCTACAGGGACTTCAACTATTTTTTCAACCTCAACAATTTTTTCTACAGGAACTTCAACTATTTTTTCAACCTCAACAATTTTTTCTACAGGAACTTCAATTATTTTTTCAACTATCTCAGGTTCAACTTGCGGATCTTTGTTTGGAAAGTAACTCTCAGGAATTTCCCACTCTTCATAAAAGGGATTTTCATCATCGTCTTCATTTTCAATCTTTATTTCATCATCTTCCTTTCTCCTATAATTTTTGAATGCTTGGTTTGTTGATATTACCAAGGCGATCGCCAAAGGGTCAAAAACAAAAATCAAAGTTAAAATGAAAAAATTTGCGGTTTTTTTAACATCCCATCCTGTAATTTCACTGAGATATTTAATTGCCCCCAATTCTCCTGATTCAATTTCTTTCGAAGATAAATCCAATATTTCAAGGTCTAATCTTGTTATACTATCATTTAGTGATTCAATTTTTTTGGACACGTTGTCTCTATTACTTTGGGCAACTTTTAACTGATCTTCAAATGCTCTTCTGTTTCCTCCGTTTGCCCTTGTAATAACTTGACCTGTGTTACGATCTACCGTCTGAGTTGTAGTGTTTGTTGAGAGTGCGGTTCTTAAATTTGTAATATCTTTATCTAAAATATCTTTTTCTTTTTGAAAATCGGTTTTAATTTCTTCAAATCTAGTTTTTTTAACTTCTATGTTTTCAATTATTTTGTTGTTGATCTCAAGTCCTGCAATATTTTTTTGAAACCCTGTTGATAAAAGTCCGTAGATTCCAATAGATGTGAGTATCGAGAGTGTTACAAGTGCTAGGGTCAAATAAATTTTCAACACACCATATGTTTCTTTCCATTTATCGTGAAGATATGTTGCAATTGCTAATTTAGATATTTCCAAAAAAGACCCCATTATTATAACGGGAATTGCCACCGCAGAAAAAATAATTGATAACCCTATTACTGAATAATATGCTGCCGTTCCTGATAATCCTAGTGCACAAAAAAGTAAAAACCAGGGTAAAAATTTTTTATTCATCTGAATTGTTTTATTTGATAAATATCAAAATAACCAATTTGGGTACATTAATAAATGATTTTATAAAAAATAAAACCCCCACTGGTACCGGTGGGGGAGTGTAGTTTCATTCTATCATATAGATAGAATTGAGGATTTGCACCTTGGTGACTTCAGGCACCTTCTGCCGAGTTGTGAGGGTAATCCCGGTTCAACCCTATAGATAAATAACGGTCGTTTCTTGTTTGTAAAAAAACTCTAAAGTAACTCTTTTTGATTTTTTTTCTTTTTCTCTTGTTTTCAAAAATTGTCCGTCTTGCGAGAACGAAGAAGTTATAATATAATAAAAGTTTCCTTCTTTTTTTATTAAAAACTCAATGTAATCAAAATTTTTTTCATCTTCATTTTCTCTTTTTTTCACAAAAATAAGTTGTCCATTTTCCGGGTTTTCATCCGAAAAATAACTTTGTATTTTTTTTAAATTGTCTTCAAATACTTTTTTTAAAATCTGATCAGAAACCGCAATTCTTGGTGGTGTTTGGTATTTTGATCTTCTTGTTTCTAAATAATTTTTATAGATATCAACTAATTCATCATAACTTTTAGCCCCGAATCGTTCTTGCCTTTGGTGGTAGGTAGATTTTAATTGAATTAGTTTACCATCAACCACTTTAGAAAATAATGTAATTGCAGAATCTTTTCTCTTTATATTTTCTTTAATAATAAGTTTCTTTAGTTCATTTATAAGATTCATACTATATAAATATAAAAAAGGGTGAGAATATTCCCACCCTTTATTTTTCAGTAACGACTTGAGGAATTTAAACCCGACACACTAACCGCGGCATCTCGACGACTTACGACCCCAGGAGTAAGCTTCCCGACAAACTCAATTGATTATATCTCTTATCGTTTGTTATACAAAGATAATGTAAAATTTTAAATTACCAAAGTTTTTTTTATAAATAATCAAATAATTCTACAGAATCATTTCGTAATCTACGAAGGGCTTTTTCTTTAATTTGTCGAACACGTTCTTTTGTTAATCCAAAGTCAGATCCAATGTCTTCTAATGTTCTCGGAGTACCTGTAAGTCCAAAATAATCACCAACAATAACTTTTTCACGCTCATCTAAAACTTCCAATAACGTCATTAGTTTGTCCTTTAGAATGTCTTTAGTATTAAAAGCGGCGTCAGGTGCCTCGGCATCTTGATTTACAATAAGATCAACTAATGTATCCCCATCTTCACTTATCGTCATATCTAAATCTATTATGGAAGGTAATGACGTAAATTTATCGTCTAATTTTTTTCCACTTGACTCCACTTCTTTTTTAGCTCTTTGTAGATCTTGTACCACATTTACAGGGAGTCGTATAGTTCTTGAGTTATCGTTCAAAGATTGGATGATTGATTGTTTAACCCACCAAACAGCATATGATATAAATCTAAGGTCTTTGTTCCAATCAAAATTTTTAATCGCTTTCATTAAACCTAAATTTCCTTCTGCAATTAAATCAGGAAAATCTAAACCTTGATTTTGATATTGTTTTGCAACCGTAATAACAAAACGTAAATTACCTGTTAGAATTTCTTGTTCTATTTTTGATCTTTCTCTATTCGATAAAGAATCTGACTTCATAAGTTTTGCCAACTCCTTTTCTCTATCCGGAGTCATTACTTTTATTTTTCTTATATCTCTTAGATAATATTGAATTTCGTCTTGATTAATGTGTGGTCCTAATGTTTTGTCTTTCATATTTTTATTATATTGATTTTGAATATTCTTCTAACTTTTCTTTTTCTATTGTGGATAATGATTCCATACCTTGTGAACTAATTTTATCTAATAGTTCGTCAAGTGTCATGTTACAAACGTCTTTTGTTTCTAAATCTTTAGTAAAAAACTTTCCTAAATTTTGGAATTCAACTAAGAAATCAATTTTTGGTTTTGGGGTGGGTGGTGAATATTTCTTTGGTGTAGTATTCTTTAACGACATTAAATGTTTTAAGTTGTCTTCATCAAAGTTTGAGCTATAATCTCTACCTTTTTTGGTTAGTAGGTATTCAAAACCGGGAATTTCTTCAGAAATAAAATAAGTAACATCTAAGACATCTTGGAATTCACCTTTATAAGCAAAATGAAAGATTGCATGTTTATCTCCATACATAAACTTAACTTGACCGCTGGTCATGTGTTCCGCTAGTTTGGTTCCAATTTCTTGTGTTTTTTGTTCTGAGTTTTTTACTGTTTTATCGTAGTATACAAAGAGTAAGTAATTCATATATAATTTTTAATTTGTTTTACAAAATTAGTATTTTTTTTCTAATACAACAAATTATATCAAGTTTGTTTGGAAATTTTTTATCCTTTCTTCTGATATTTCACAATACTCGGCGCTAATATCTATACCAATATAATTTCTTCCTAAAATTTTAGCGGCTAAACATGTAGATCCTGATCCACACATTGGGTCTAAAACAACATCCCCTTCTTTTGTAAAAACTTGAATAAAGTCGTAAGGTATTTTATCCGGAAAAGTTGCGGGGTGTTTTCTTTTTATTTTATTTTTATCACCTCCATTAGAATAGTCCCAAATAGTTCCAGGGCATTTTAAAAGATTTATTTCAAATTTTTGAGATTTTTTAGTTGTTCCATCTTTTTCTCTATTGGCACCACCTGTTAAGATTTTACCTCCGTGTTTGGATGGGATTTTTACTGACTCTTTATTGAAATAGTTAGGTCTTTTACCTTTTATAAAAATTGGAATATATTCATGATCTACTCTAAATCTTTTTGAAAACCAAGCACCGTCTTTACCCTGTTTTTTATAGATGTTACATTCAAATAAACCAAACCCAACATTATCACACCAATCAATTATTGTTTTGAATGAGGTTAATGATTTATGTCCGTCTATTGTTTGATCTTGGATAACCATCACAACTAACCCACCTTCTTTTGTAACTCTAAATAATTCTTTACCAACACTATTGAGATCTAAGTCATAACCTTTATAATCCCTTAGTCCGTCATAAGGTGGTGAAAAAACAGTTAGATCAATTGTATTATCGCCAACTTTTTTAAGTTCATCAACACAATTTCCACAAGATATATAATTTAAATCCATTTTATTATATTTTGTTTCTTTGATCGGCATGTCTCATATTACACTCACCACACCACCAATCTATAAATTTATCACCTTCATGATGTTTATGCCAATTATTTGACCATGGTCTCGAACACTTCGGACATAAACTTCCTGAAGAAGGTTTTTCAGTTATAATTGAATTATCAAATGCCCTTTGTCTTTCTTCATTCAAAGAAAGCGAACAATCACTACATAATGCATTACTTCTCATCAGATATCCTTCTCTATCTACTCTAGCTTGGTAAAAATTGAATTTAGAACTATCTTTTTCTTGATGACATTCACGACATAAAAAAGTTTTATTTTCAACACCTTTTGTTAAAACTATTTTGAAACTTTCTTGAGGGTCGGACATAAAGGTCGAATTATATTCAGAAGAGGTAAATAATCCACGTCTTCCTAATTCTAATATTAAATCTTTTGATGTTAAATTTTTTAAACTATCCATTTAATTAATTTTTGATATGTTGTTTTCTTTTGTAATTTTTATAACGTGATCGGCCCACTGAGAAATGAGAGGGTTATGACTTATAACAAATATTTTTTCAAAATAGTTTTTCAATTTTAAGAAAAATTCTGAAATCATTTCCAAATTTTCATTTGATATTTTTCCCCACACTTCATCCATAACGACCAAGTTTGGTTTTGGTAACGTACAAATTTTTGTTAAAACAGATCTCAAAGATAAAGACGCTATTGTTTTTTCATAACCACTACCTGAAACCATTAATTTTTCAATACCAGTATCATTATCAATCATTACAAATTCTACCTCATTTTTTTCTGATATTCTAATTTCAAGTTTGAAATAACATGAATCCTCCATTAATCTTTGTAACTCCGAATTTATTAAAGGTGTCATTGTTTTCATTATCATTTTAGAAACTCCATTTTTTCCATAAATTTCTAAAAAAAGTTTGTAAATATTATCTCTTTCTTCTTCATTTTTAATTGTAACGATCATTTTTTTATTATTTGTAATTTTTTCTTCATATGATTTTATTGAAGATAAATCGTTACTTATTTGATTGTTAATTCTTACCTTTTCTCTTTCTAATTCATCTATTCTCAAGTCAGCTTTGATTAATTGCCCGTCAATCTTTTGGTTTTCTGAAATTTTATCTTGGATTTCTTCCCATCTTTTCAGTTTGTCTTTTAATGAATCTATTTTTAAATCACAACTTTCAACGGAGATCTCGTATTTTTCTTTTACAAGTTTATTTTTTTCATACTCATCAAACTCTTTTTTCAATTTTACAAATGATTGTTCTTTGTTGGATAAATCCGTCATAAGTGTCATTTTTGTGTTTTTTTGCACAAGAAGTCCATCTAATTCTGCGATTTTGGCATTCGTAATTGTTGCATTCATCAACTCAATACCACAATGTTCACATTTGATTCCACCTTCAACTGAAGATTTTAATTTGTTTATTGATGTAATTTCAGTATCAATCTGAATTACTTCTTTATAAACGGTATTGTATTGTTCTTTAACCTCATCGTGTTTGTCCTCATGATAGTATTCACTTGGTTCGACAACTTTCAATTCTTTAATTTTAGAAATATAACCCTTTTTTTCAAACTCTATTTCATTAATTTCTTCTTTAGTTTTAGTTGGATTTAACAAACTAATTTCTTTATCAATGTTAGTATGTTTCTTTTTTAACATATCGTCACGATATGTTTTACCTTTTGTTAAAGATTCCTCAACGGTTATAAGTTCAGTTTTTTCTTCATTTATTTTTTTGTTAAGATCTTGGACTAAATTTTCAAAACTTGTAATATCGTCTTTTAATTGTTCAGATGAGTATATATTTGACAACTTTTGTTTTGAAAAATCTGAATATATTTCTTTTGCAATTTCTTCTTTCCTTTTAAGAAATTCAAGCCCCATAAATCTCGATAAAACTTGACCTCTTGCGGTTGGTTTTGATTCTAACAACTCCTCAAGGTTTGATCCTGTTGTTAGAATTGTCATTAGAAAATCTTCTTTTGTTCCAATTGAAGTTTTAATGAATGTTTCAGTTTCTCTTCTTTGTTCTCCAGTAAAATTCAAAAGGGTACCGTCTGAGAGTTTTTTAAAAAAGTCCAATTCGGTTTTGACATTCCATTCACCTTTTTTGGATAACTTTCTTTCTATGTTTCTAACAATTACATAATCCTCACCGTCAATTGTAATTTCACCTTTTACGTATACTTTATCTTTATTAGAAAATCTATTAAAAATCTCTTCCGATTTTGTTGTTTTTGAAGTTTCATTGAAAAATAAAAACATCAATAAATCAACTGTGAGCACTGTTTTACCTCCAAAGTTTGGCGGATCGGACTCTACAACAACTATACCATTTAATTTTTCAAAATTTAATTTTTGATTTTCACCATATGATAGAAAATTAGAGAACTCAATGTTTTTTATATACCACTTTTTAAACTGAGATTGATTTTCTTCATCTCCTTCAAGTTTGTTTTCAACAATGTTGTTTATTGTTAAAATTTCTTTTAATTTATCTTCCTGTCCTTTTGACTTTAAAAATCCATTTATCAACTCAAGTTGATATTGTGGGTCCCCAATGTTTACTGAGACATCAATAGATTGTGTTTCTTCGGTTAATTGAGCTTTTGTTTTGGTAAGGATATTAACATTGGTGGTATTGTATTTTTTTGAAAAATAATGTTTAACACTTTTAATTTTGTCTTGTGTAAAATTTTCAGAAAAATCTTCCCACACGACTTGAATTGTGGGATTTTCCAAACTTGTGAAATCCATTTCTTTTATCATAATATTATAGTTGAATGGTTTTGTTGGATTGAATAAATCCATTTTTATTTTTCTGTTTTTTCTTTTTCTTTGTATTCAACAAATTCACCTGGCATATCTACGTCAATATCAATTTCCCTATCCTCAATAGTTAGATTTTCTATCATTTTAGATTTTTCAGGATCAGGTTTTAACGAAAGAGCGTGATCAAATGTTTTTTCTTCAACAACTTCAAAATTTAAATTATTACCTGACATCTCTACTTTCAAATTTTGTTCTTCAATTAATTTGTCCATCTGACTTTTGAGTAATTGATCAAATGCTTTTTGCATTGCGGATTTTTGTTGTTTTAATTTAGCATTTCTCACCGTAACTTTTTTTCTGTGTTCTTTTTCTTTTTTTCCCATTTTTAAAATATTAATCGTTTAAAATTTGTGTTTCTTCATTCTCCATTTCATCAATAAAACTTTGATTCTTCACTGGTCTGTTTTCTTCAAACCATTCAATAATAGCGTTAATTGCCCATACTGAACCTGCAGATAACATACCGTCAAAGAATATAGAAATATATTTATTAAGTCCAATAAGTTCATGCCATGGAGAGTAAAGTGTGGTAGAAAAAAAGAAACCAACCCATGTAGAAGTACATAACATACATTTTATCAATTCAGATAAAAATCCGAAAATTGAGTTAAAAATTTTTAAACCAACATTTGGTTCTGAGTTTTTATGAATCCAATTTCTTAATCCATTGAATATCGATCCGTAAACTAAGATTGTCGACATTCCATATGCCGCAACCATCCACATTAAAATTACCATAATTACATTCTTTGTGTTAAATTAGAACCTTTGAGGTATAAAGCCCCTTTTGGTTCTGTGTTTATTTTGTTATTTGTGTTAGAATTTTCTAATTCTTCAATTTTTTTATTTTTTTCTAATATTTCTTGTCTTAACTTTTGAAGGGTTTCTTGTAACATATTTACCTTATTATTTGTTACAGGTTCGTCTAACTTTTGTCTAAGTTCGTCTAAATCATTATCCTTTTTAGACATTTCATTTTGGAAAATACTTTCCATTTCTTGTGTTTTAGTTGAAAATTCTCGTCTAATGTTGTCAATTTCAGATGTCTTAATCGAAATTTCTCCGTTTAACTGTTGTATTTTTAACAACAGTTCGTTCAACTGTTCGGAATTTCTTAATAGTTCAATTTCCAACTTGGCGTTTTTTTCACCAAGTTCGTTTATTTGAATGTCGTCAGTGGTGTATATTATTTTCTCAACCACTCTATCAACAGGAACTTCTTTAATAACTTCCTTAACAACTACCTTATCAACAGGTATTTCTTTTGTGACCTCAACAATTTTCTCCACTTCTTTAATTATCTCAATCGGAACCTCAACAATCTTTTCAACTTCTTTAATTACCTCAACCTCTTTGATGACTTCAACTGGTACTTCCACCCGGATTTCTCGGATTACCTCAATTTCCACCTGTTTTTCTTCAATCCCACCCGTTTTTAAGTGTTTTTCACCTTCATTAAGTGTTTTTCCCAAAAGACCATACTTCTTTATATCAAATCCCTGTTTGAAACATAGGTACATAAAATTATCAACATCCTTAATTTCTTGGGATTCGCAAAATGCAGACACCGCCTGCATTGTTTCCTTATTAAATATTTTGGAGTTTTTCAGTTCCATTCTCAATATCTTCAAATGATTTTATAGAAAACTTCAAAAATGGTTTTGGGTTTGGTAGATCAACATATGAATATTCTTTAGTTTCAACATCATATATTCCATAACCATGTCGACCAATACTTTCACCAATGTTTTGTTGAATTGGCGATCCGATCATATAACCTTTACCTGTTTTGAATTTGAACTCTTGTCGTTTATGAATGTCCCCACATAATACGGTTTCCAACCCATCAAACTTTTCAACATCGTATGCCTCTTCACCAAAGTCGAATCCAAGATCGGTTTTCATTCCTTGTATTGGTCCATGAAACAATCCAATTCTTTTACCTTTTGATTCTGTAATATCAGGTGGGATATTTCCTTGGTATTGTGAATAAACACACCAACTAATATTCTCATCTTCATAAACACCTCTGTCTTTGTAATAGACAATACGATCACTATTGAGTGAATTGATGATTGGTGATAGAGCATCTAATCTTTCAGTATTGTTCACCAAAAAATCATGATTGCCAGGTATAATTATTGTTTTAGCAATAAAAGAACATTCAGTCAACAACCATCTAACCATCTCAATAAGTTCAGGTGTCATTTGGTTTTTAGAATGAACAAGATCTCCCGTAAACACAATACGATCAGGTTCTAACTCTTTCCATTGTTCAATGGCAGTTTCTAAAATTGATTTATACAAATCGTGGTCTTTAAAAAGGCGGATATGTAAATCTGAAAAGTGTATTAGTTTTTTTATCATTATATTCTGTCAAATGGTTCTTTTTTAAAAACATAACCCGAGATGTCTAAGTATCTCAGAATTTCTCGATCTCCTTCAATTGTAGTTTCACCTTTTTTTATTTTAATCATTCCAATTTTGTATCCAAAACAGTTTGCCAACCATTTTACAAATAGTGCTGGTATTCTTTTCATATTTTTTTATTTAAAGATAGGGTAACAAATTGAGAATGTCAATCAACAAAAAACCCACCTTAATTAGGTGGGCTTTCATTAAATTTAAATTATTCTATAACATATCTGATGCGGTTATAATATTGTATTTATCAATATAAAATTTTGATGTACAACTTTGTAGGTTACTCGGGTCACATTTATTAATTCCAACACAACCTACAACATCATATTCTGAATTCTTTTCTCCTCTGTCTTTCGGGGTTTCTGAAAAGTAATAGAGTTTATATCCACTTTTTTTTTCTCCAGTATCTCTAATGAAACTTTTTGACTCGTTTGATAGGGTGTTTTTATTTCCGTCACAAGACATCCAATACAAAACTTCTGGTATCTTGGGAGGTGCATCTTCATTAAGATACCTTTGTTCAAGAATCAAATTAGCGTTTTTAATATGTTTTATTTTAGAAAAGCTTTTCACTATTTTTTACAATATTTGTTATATAGTGCTTGTGATTCTCCTTGAGTTAATTTATATTTTCCGTTTCCTGTTGGGAATAAAAAATACTTACCATTTTCATGTCTTTTACAAGAAAATTCATTACCTGTTCCTTTCTCGTCCGTCATCATCCAAACAACAGTATCGTCGTTTTGTTGTCTAACTTTTGGGGTTTGTAATATTTTCAATCCATTCTCAAAAACTGTACCGACATCGATTTTCATTCCTCCACCAACGGCTTCACCTGTTTCATTTTCTTTTGGGTCTGGACCTAATGTTGCAAGATCACCATATAATTTTTCCATACAATCTATAGCGTAATTCCAATAACCAACATAATAATCACTATTACGTACACCATTATTAACTACAGGATCTTTGTATCTAAAAACTCTCATTTTTGAGGATCCCATTCCTTGTTTCATTTTAACTTCTTGATTAGTAACCTCGAAACAATTTTTCAAAAAATCAAAACCATTTTTTAGTTCTGGTGTGTCATTACATTCATAGGTTGAAGGAACAACGTTTTTTTGTAACCCTTGGGGAATTGCCAAAGATTCAGTTAAATAGTTTCTTTGTGTTGCTGACTTATGCATTTCAAGAATTCTATTTTTTTCAGATTCTGTTAAACTTGATAATATATTTTTCATTTTTATTTTTTTTATATAAATATATGTGAATATAAAAAAAAAAGGTTATATTTGTGAAATGATTAGAAAGTTAATTTTTTTTTTATTTTTATTAAAATCATTAGACGTTATGAGTCAGATTAATGATTTGGAAAGTTATTTTTATGAAATAGCATATAAAAATGAATTCAATAGTAACACTCGCATAAAGAAATGGGACAGTGATGTGAAATTTTTTATTTGTGATTATAAAAAAGATATCAAATTTAACGATAGTATTATAAAAACAATCGATACTTTGGAAATTGAACTTTCTAAAATAATTAATGATTTGAATAACATTATAGAACCAATTAATTTCATCATTACCAATGATTCTACTGATGCAAACTTTTTTTTATATTTGGGTTCTTCAGATTGGTATAATTTGAACGTTCCACAAACAATACCTTACACCGGTGGTAACTATGGTTTAGGTTGGGTTACACAGTCAAATGGTATAATAAAAAGGTCTGATGTTTATGTAGATCTTTATAGAGTTTCTACCATTAAAGAAAAGAAACATTTATTAAGAGAAGAAATTACTCAATCATTAGGTCTTTTTAATGATTCATGGAAATATTCTAATAGTATTTTTTATCAAGGTTGGACTGATGTTACTGAGTATTCAGACATAGATATTCAAGTTATTTCTAAACTATACAACTAACTAATCTTTACAGTATACCTCGTATGGGGGTCTATATGGATCTTCTTTGATTGGTAATGGATTTATCGGTATTGGAACTTTATATGGTTCAGTAATACTAATTCTACTATCTTCTTTGACTAAGTTCATTTTTTCAACTATCGGTGCAATATCGATGTTCTTATCTTCTAATTTTCCATGAAGATAACCTTCTAACCAAATATAAAATTCTTTGTGTGTCATACTAATTCTCTACAATAAAGGTTTACTAAAATAATTCTTGCAAATTTGAAATCTTTCGCTCTGTTTAATTTAAGACCATAAGCAAGTGCCACAGTTTTCAAATGTGGATATGCTTCACTTATTGTCATTTTACCTATTTCCATCAGTCAATGAATAATTCAAAATCTTCATTCACATGGTTACATTCGTTACACATATATGTAGGGAATGGAACTAATGTATCTTCATGACTTCCTGTTAATAATTTTGGCACTTTCTTCAACATGGTTATTTCTTTGAAGAATTTTGACCCACATTTTTCGCATTTCACTGTTGGTTGTTGTCGTAAGTCAATTTTTGGTCTGATAATATCGTCGCTCATTTTATAATATAATTTACATTTATTTTAAAAGGTAATAATTGGTCCCAACTAGTTGTTGTTATCCAAGTAGGTGTGATTTTTAATTCCATAGTTAATTATAGGTTATTTTTTAAGTTTAGTCAAATATTGTTTCATGTCCATTTCTAATATAGTATTAATTGTTTTTTTGGATACTCGATATTCATGATATTCTCTTTCTTCAGTAATTAGAACTACGATACATCCTAATAGTTGTATGTTTTCATACTTAGTTCCTTCTAACATTTTTAAAAGTAATTTACCATAAAAAGGTAATTGAGTGTTGTAGTGACCTAAGGCATTATCAGGTAGATCCTCAAATGGTTTTTTCATTTGTTTAGTATATCGTGTAACCGCAAAGTTCTTTGGTTTGTTTGATTTCCAATCTGTTATTAAAATACCAAGATTACCATTTGTTCCAACAACCAACCATACCTTATCGGGTTGTCCTGTATACCCAAGTTCAGGGTGACCTAAAACCATCTCCGTATCAATCAACACACATCCTCTTTCTTTCAAAAGTTCAATGTAATGTTTACCAGCCATGATCATAGTATCACTTTTGATAATTTGTTCCGCATCACAATCAAATATTGGTTGACGAACAATCTTTTCAACACCAAATTCTTTCAACGTATGTTCCTCTAAAAAGAAGTGACAACGAGATCCTAAATTTGTTGATTTTCTACCAGCCTCGGCCCATTCATTCATCAACCTTTCGGCCTCATCGGGGTCACCACCCGATTTATTGTAAGCGGCTTGCTCAGTTGGAAACTCGTCATAAAATAGTTTCATGATTTTAGATACCGATGGAAAATCTGATCTCAAACTACCGTCTTTATCCAACATTGTGTATTTGTGACTTTCTTCTTCGAAAGTGAGTTTTAACTCTTTTTGTTTTTCAGAAATAATATTTCTTATTTCTTGAGCTATTTTTTTTAGATCCATCATCTAATTTTTACATAATATTCCTCTTTTATCTCTCCTCTGAGATCTGCAATATCTGACTCGCTTGGTAGTTTAATTAATTTTATTTTTTCATATAAATGACCACCATTCAACTCATGATATAATTTAATAGCGTTTTCCCAAGCGTCGGCATCTAAACAAATAATAACATTACCTTTAAGATTTTTATAGATGGTTTCAAATAAAAGTTCTGACATATGTTTACCTAACATTGGGATTGCATTTTTTAAAAATATACCATCAAATGCCCCTTCAACTAAATATATGTCTTTATCCCAATCAATTAAATTCTCCCAAAATATTATTTTGTCTTTTTCTGCTTCAGGATTTTTATACTTCGCTTTAGATGTTGGGTTCCAACTTCTTGCAATATAATAATTCAATTCACCTTTTTTATTATAAGATGGTATAACAATACGACCAGCATGATCACCTTTATCACAGAATCCAATACCAAATTTTTCAATCATCTCATCTGTAATCCCACGACTTTTAAGATAATTCATTGCTTGTCTTCTTACGGGATAAACACTACTCGAATCTTTGAATAAAGTAAAACTTTCTGGTAATTTGAGAATTTTTTTCTTTTTTTCCCGTTTGATTACGGTTTCAGGTTTTAAAACATTGTAAAGTTTTTTTTGTTTTTTATTTCCATATTTGTCAAATATTCTACCTAAAGCACCATGAGTTCCCTCATTATCACCACAAGCCCAACATTTATAAACATTTTCTATATAGTTAACCTCTAAATTGTGTTTGTTTCTTCCATCATCACAGACAGGACAGTTGAATGAGATTTGACCTCGATTTGGGTAATGAAGTCCATGATCTCCAAGAACTTCTTCTAATAATTCAACTAATGCCTCATTTTCCTCCATACTATATAATATAATCATAAACTTTCAATACATCAACTACACAAAGTTTTAGGTTCTTTTATATTTATTGTTGAAATGCCGACACAAATTACTGTTGATAATCTAACTGGTCAGCCAAATTTTGACATTTGGTTGTGTAACACGTCATTAAGCACTTGTGTTTATATTGACACGGTAACTTCATCACCCTATTCATTTGATGTTTTACCAATATTTAGTGGTGACACATCACTCTCAGTAAAAGTTATTGACGATTTGAGTTGTGAATTAATAATAAACGTAACAATACCATAATGTGTAGTAATTTAGGTAATTTTTCTTTTAGTTCGGACGAAGAATCTGTTTGTTACGGTCCTTTAGTTACTTCTGTTTATGGTACCGATCTAAACTCAGGATCTATTGTTTATTCAGATATTTTGTGTACAACTCCTTTTTCAGGTGCCATTTTCTCTGATGGTTTCTATAGTTATGAAACAGATAGTTTTGGTGTTCTTCAAGATCCAACCCCTTGTACGTGTACACAATTTTATTGTATTTCAAATACAGGGATTTATGATGACGAGTATCAATCCGCGGGTAGTTATGCGGGAAATATATATTTTACAGGTCAAACTAGTGGGTATTTTATATTTTTTTCATCAGGTGAAACAAGATGGTGTTTATCATCAACTTTAGGAGGAAGTTGTGAATTATTTGGTTCATATCCTTGTACAACTGACTGTCCAGATTTGTGTGATTCATTTTTCTCTTCAGGTTATTGTTATACAACTACCACAACAACTTCTTCTTTTTGTGACATAGATTTTGTTGATTTATTTTCTTGTAACATACCAGTCACACCTACACCAACACCAACAACAACTCAAACACCCACACCTACTCAAACACCAACACCTACTAACCCATGTGGTCTTTTTGGGTTCGAGGTGGAGGTTACTGCGGTAACTCCAACTCCAACTCCGACACCAACTAACACACCAACACCATCTCCACAAATTTCAAGACCGTGTAATTATGTTGGTAAAGTAACTTTCAATACAATTGATGGTGATATTGAGTGTGCGGTTAGTAAACAATTTAGAGATTGTTATACAGGTGAATTATATTATACAACAAATGTTACAAAACAATTAGATGGTTCTAATCCAAAAGAAGGGTATGTTTATGACTCCATAATAAATGACAGATCTACATGCGTTATTTTTGATGGATTGAAGAACAATATTAGTGGTATTGATAATATTCAAATTTTTACAGAGATTGGTTTAGAGAATGAGGGGGCTTGTTTAGGTTGTCAACCTACACCAGTACCAACTCAAACACAAATTCCAACTACAACTACAACAACAACTTTATGTTATGAATGTTCTCAAACTTCAACTTTACCTCAAGTAGGTTCTTCAGTTGTTATTAATAATACCACGTTAACAGCTGCAGGACAAGGATCGATAGATTTGAATTTATCTCCTCAAACATTGAATAATTGTATAAGTGGTCCAAACCCTGTAGTGGGGTCATTAAGATTAGGATATGGTTCTAACTTAACGAATTCTTATGTATATAGATTAAGTTTTAGTTCACCTGTAAATAATATCGCTTTGAGATTAATTGATTATCAATATATTTCTCAATCTTTACAAGAAGTTTTAACATTTACAACAGATGTTGGTACTGTGTCAATTAATTTATGTGATGGTTGTTGTGCAACTATTTTGAATGATACAATTACGGCAGATCCATGTTTCAGTGATTTAAGACCAGGTGCTGGTATTTTTACATTCTCATCAACACAAGCTTTTAATTTCATAATAATTCAAGGTTTGGGTATTTCAGCAATAACTGTTGATATATGTACAGATTCAGTTCCATAATTTTTTAAAAATGAATATTTATTTTAAATGGCTTATATAATAAAAAATACATCAGGTTTAGTTAACACAAGAGTTACTGATACTGGAAGACAAAAAATGTCTGAGGGTAATTTCAGAATTGCTTATTTTCAAATAGGTGATAGTGAGGTATCTTATGATAAACTTTCTTCAAATTACAATCAGTTCAATACTTTTATTTTTGAACCAAATTTCAACACTCAAAACTCAAGCGGGGTACCTGAGTCAAACAAACAAAGTGTTAAATATCCTTATTATGTAAGTGGTCAAACGGGTACAACATATGGAATACCAAATGCCGACCCAAAAATTTCCCCTGTTTACAACACTGCCCCTTTACGAGGTTTTTTTACAGGTAATACTACAGCAGACACAATTTTATTTAGTGCTCTTACAAATTCAGAGTATGTTGTGACAGGAAACTACATTATAGATATGGGTTTATTAACAGGTTCAAATCAGATTGATTTGATTTATAGTGGTATAGATTATACTAACGAAAGAAAACCAGAAATTGGTGATTTTATTACAATATACTATGATGGTAATGGACTTTTTGATTGTCAATGTAGTAATTTACCAACACCTACACCAACACCTACACCAACAAAAACACCTTCTACAGGCATTACTACAACAACCACAACTACATCATCCGACCCGTGTGCAACACCTACTGCAACACCTACACCAACAAAAACACCTTGTTTAACACCAACACCAAGTAGATTATGTCCGGCACCATCCCCACCAAACTGTAAGGTTAATGTTAGATCTTGTTTTCAAATACTAACTTATAGAATTGTTGATGTTTGCCTTAATACTTTGACATTAGATAGACCAACTCCTGACTTTTTTGGAATTGTGAATAATTGTTATGCTAGAGTTTTGATTTACCCTCAAAACATGCAACAAATTTATGATAGTATCACCCCTTATCCACATTGGGGTGAACAAGTGATCGACTTTGAGTCAATTTGTGATACCGATCAGTTCGACGTTAAAGTTTGGAATATGAATATCCCTTGGACGGAAAGTCCTGCTGGTTTGATAGAGACAACTTATGAAGGTTATAATTATTTTGGTTCTATAGATTACGTTGGGTCAAAAGAATATTTAGGTTACAATTCGTCTTCAGGTCAAACTGATACAGGATTGGTTTATTATAGAAATTCTTTTGGTGAAATAATTTTAGTTTCCCCTGAAGAACAAAAATCTATTGCGATAGTTCATTACACTAATCAAACAATTGATTTCTTTTATGGTGAAAAATTTGCATTAGAACCATTCAATGTACAAGAGGTTGATAATACTAATGGTCAGGCAAGAAATTTCAAACTACATATTCCTTGGTTAATGTGGCACAAAAATCCTGAATGTTGTTTTGGGCAAACTTTTTGGGTTGATCCACCGGGATTTGACGACCTATTTTTATTTCAACCATACTATATTCAGTCAACAAAAAATTCTGATATGAATTTACCAGGTTTGAGGTATTACAATTTATGGGACACAAACAAAAACGATGATGGTATTCCAAATAGAATTGGTAAAGTTTTTCCTGACCAAAAGATAATTGTTATAGACGATGAGGAAATTATTGCGGCGATGTCTTACAAATCTAATAGAAATTGGACTCTTCCAGCACCTCAACTTTCTTTAATTACACCAAACACTTGTGGTACATCATCACCAAATTCTGTTGGTTTGTTAACAGGTGATAATCAAACTTTATATGTGACTTATAGGTTTACAAATGATTACAATTTTACAAATTCTTTACATTGTAATTATTATCCAAAAATAAGTGGTAATAATCCTATTTGTAATCCAACAGTTTCACAAAATGTTTCTGTAAGATTTGGGAATGAATTTAATTGTTTGGGACAAGGTTTGATACCTATTACCACCACAACAACAACCCTTTACCCTCTTACTACAACTACTACTACTGACCCTTTCACAACAACAACTACAACTACTTGTCCAATTGCTTGTGAGGTACCTCAAGGATTCTTTGGTGAACGATTTGAAATACTATGTCAATTAGTTGTTGATGGTAACAGGCCTAATCCTTCTAATTGGAAAATAATCGATTATACTGAGTTGCTTTCAGCAACAACTGTTAATGGTTATTTAACACAATCAGGTATAACAAATACTACATTTGTTATCACCAAAGAGTTATATGAATCCGCACCATTTTATAATTTAAATAATTATATACCTCTTACAACTTTAGGTACGACAACTCCGAATCTTAATTTTGGTGACGAGTTTTATTTCTATGGAAGTTTTGAGACAGATATTCAAGCAACAATATATGAAATGAGGTATAAAATTAATTTAGGATATAATCAGTTTGTTAATTCATCCAACCCAAGTTGGTCCGCAGGAACTAAATCTTACGTTACAGAAATTGCGCTTCTTGACGAAAATGAAGATATTTTGGTTATGTCAAAATTACAATCACCTGTATTAAGACAAGGAATTCAACAATACTTAGTCAAATTGGATTTTTAAAAAACTTTAGTTTTTTTTTTACAATCTTATCATTCAAATAAAAAAATTATGTCCAAAATTAAAAATACACCAAAAGTTTTAGGATTAGATATTTCAACTAAAACAATAGGGTGGGCTCTTTTTGATATTCAAAGTAAAGAATTGTTAGAGCTGACACATATATCACCAAAAACAAAACTGAAAGAAGATGAAAAATTAAAAGAGTTGCTTTTGAAATGCGAGGTTTTCAAAGAAAAGTTATTACAGTACAAAAACTTAGGTTTAGTAAAAGTGATAATCGAGGAACCTTTATTGAACTCCAACAACATATACACAATACAAACTTTATTAAGATTTAATAGTTTTATTTTTAAAGAAATTTATGAAACATTAAATATAGTTCCTGAATTTATTTCTACTTATAACGCTAGAAAATTTGCCTTTCCTGAGTTGGTACAAGTAAACGACAAAGGAAAACATGTTTTGTTTGGTGGTTTACCAAAAGATATAGATAAAAAAATGTTGATTTGGGAAAAGGTTGCAAAAAAAGAACCTCAAATAACTTGGCAGTATACTAAAAATAATACTCTGAAAAAAGAAAACTTTGATCAAACAGATGCCTATACATGTGTTTTAGGTTTTATGAAATACAAAGAAATTTGGAAGTAAATTTAAAATAAAATTTTCTTTAGAAAACCATCAAGTAATTGATGGTTTTTTTTATGGACAGGTCCCTGAAAGGGCATTTATATTTACGAGAGGGTTAGACACCACTGGCGTTGAGAGAGAACAAACGTTTATTAATTGTGATGGTAAAATTGGTTGACCCGATATAACTTGACTTGTATTACAATCTTCGTAGGAATAAGTTTGTTGTACTTGAGAATTATTGAATAAGCTGAATGGTTGACAAATTTGTATATTTGGTTCTGCTTCTGCTAAACAATCATTGCAATTTGCATAAGTTCCAACCTGTACATTTGTGAAGTAATTTGTTTGCGAAATTACAACATTAAAGTTAGGTGGGAAACTTGGTATACCCGTTGCAATATTCAAAAATACAAAACAATAACCATTATGATTAAAATAAATAGATGGTGACATAAATGGTCCAGGAACACCCTGTACAATTACAGTCGGCGGTTCATACAATTGTCCACATTTACTATAAACGTACCAAGCTTTTGGTGTCGTTGGGGTTGGTGTAGGTGTAGGTGTTGGTGTACTTACGGGTATTGTTGGTGTTTGTGTAGGTGTAATTGATGGGGTTGGTGTTTGTGTTGTTGTTGGGGTTGGTGTAGGTGTTATGTCAATTCCCAAAGAACAAACTAATTCTATCGTAAAATCACTATAAAAATCCGTTATTTTAACAGGATAAGTTCCATAACCTAAGTTTGATATTGCAGAACTTTTGTTTCCATTTTCCCACTCAATTGTGTAAGGAGGTGTACCTCCAGTGATTCCTACGGCCACACTTCCATTATAACTTTGATCGGTTGTTGGTTCTACACTGAAACATTGTGCGGACATTGGGAATATTGTAATTACATCACACTCATTTCTTGGTTGTATTGATGGGTTATATATTTCATAAGAAGGTGTTGGGGTAGGTACAGGGTAATTACAAGGGTAATCTGTGATACAAAGTTGACACTCTTGTGAAATATAAGTCAGAGGTGACTCAATTACTGAATAATAATAATTCAAATCAAGTATGGGTAGTAAAAGATAGTCAACTTCTTCAACTATATAATAACAACCTTTTTTTATTTCTACATTCTCCGTTGATATAAAACTATCTGAATAAATTGTATCTCCTACTTGAAAATCTGTAAATCCACTTGGTACCCCAAAATAAACTTTGTCGTTATTACAACAACCAATCTTTGATAAAATAAACTCAACTTGTCCCAAATTAACCACTGAGATAGAATTTCCGCTATAATTGGAGGTTGAGCAATAATTAACATAATAATCTAAATTCGGTGATAAAGATATATTTTGAAGATTACCTGTACAATCGAAAAAATCAAAATTTTCTATTGTAGTACCGGTATTAGTAACTAACAATAATTCACAATTTGGAGAAGAACATATACTCATGTCTATAAATAACTTGTTTTTTGTTTTTGAATAAATGATTTCATAACTTCGATGTATTTTACAGTACTACTAGTTTTTTCTATGTAGTCAAAAAAATTTTCATTCTCCTCTAACTTTTGTATTGGTGAAACATTTATATAATCTCCTTTATAAAATTTTGAACCTTTAAGATTATCTGTAACGCCTGCCATATGTAAAATTGGGTTTTTTTCATAAATTTCTAATGTGTCAGTTGCCCAAGAAAAATCTAACTCTTTTGTAATTTTTGTTTCATTATTTGTAAGCCACAAATTCCATAAAAGAGACCACATTTCTGCAGTCCAAAATTGTATTTGGCCAGGATTAATTGGGAATCTTCTTTGGTAATCTAACATTTGATGATACATGGTTGTTGAATCTTCTGAAATTTTTAACCAAAGATCTGAATTTGTATTTTTTATAATATACTGTCCACCACCTGAATTATCTTGATTTTTTTCTATTAATTCTATATCAATTCCAACTACATTTGCCATTTCGTTTATTAATTGGTTTTTTTCTGAATTTGGGTGTTGAAGTTCGTATCTTCTACAACAATCCATAATATAGTTGAATCCAATATATCCTATGGTGTCAGATAAATAATTTATATCATCTTCTAATAAAGAATCAAAATTAGGTAATTGTCTGAAAATTATATCAGCATCGTGTAGAAAAAAAAGATTACCTCTATTATTATCTTCTTCAATCCATTTAGATACTAAATAAGGTTTTATACTTGGAATATAAGTTTTGATTTTTCTGTTGTCTCTATAAAAATGAACGTTTACCCCCATTTTTTTTAAGGATATTGCACCTACAGACGGTTCATCATTAGGATATACCAAAGAAAATATTACATGAATATTTTTTGGATCTATTCCTTTTTCAATAAAATTATGGATATACAACTTGCATTGCCAATGAAAATACTCAACATCAGGTTGAGCCGTTACAAATAAAAGATCATTCATAATTAAAATGATATTAAATCAAAATGAAAGATAAATAATTTATGGAGTTGTTGTAGTTGTTGTAACCGAACAAGAAACACAACTAACGTCATAATTTATTTCCAAACTAACCAATACATTTTGATCGGTAAGTTGATTGAAGTTAACTTGAAGACAATCTTGTGCCTTGGAAACACACTTACTTTTTATAACTGCAACGTTTGTTGCTAAATCAAAGTTAATTTCTCCCACTCCGTTAAATTCAATTAACAAAGATTCTATTGTTTGAACCCACAAATCATCCGTTGGTGAATCAAACAAACTATTAGTTATGTAGAAAGTATCCTCTCTTATTTCTCCTTCTATATTCACTATGGCAGTAAAACTAGCCGAGTTCAAAACACAATTTACATCTCCTAAAGTCAAATCATAAAAACCTTCATTTAACATTTGGGACATACCTCTTTTTCCAACAGTTTCACTATCTGCAAAATTATCTTGACAAACCACAAAGTTGCTTGAGTTAGAATAAAATGTGGTCCCGAAGAGTTGAGTAGATCCTGTTTTATTACAACCAAATTTATCTGTTACAGAGACCGAATAAGTACCTGCCGTTAACCCAGTTAAATAAGTTCCAGATTGTACACCTACGTTAGAACTCCAAGTCACATTAAACAGAGGTGATCCTGATAATATGTTTAAATATATTTCTCCATCATTACCCACTACAGGATTTATATTTGTGAAATTAAAATCTACAGGTTGGGAAGAAGGAATTGTTACGTTTAAATTCTGAACACATCCTACCGCATCTGTCGTTGTTAATGAATAAACACCAGCGGATAAATTATTAAATAATCCACTTGCTTGAGTTACATTAACGTTGGGGTTACCTCCATTTAAATTGTAAGTTATTGGAAGGGTAGGGCTTCCGGAAATAGAGATATTCAAAGATCCATTATTTAAACCACACGTTGTTCCAGTAATAGAAGTTGATGGCAAATAACTATCTGTATTATCTATCGTTAATTGTGTAGAAAAAATACATCCTGATACATTTGGAAAATCTTGTATAGTAAGTGTGTATGTTCCTGATGGTACATTGTTAAAATTACAAGTTCCGTTAGTAAAAATTGTTTGTGTTATTGGTCCTACAATTGAGTATTCAAGTGTTCCGGCATATACTCCATTGTTAATAAGAATTGAAATAGACCCACTGTTACTATTGCAAGTTGAGTTCGTAGTTACTATCGAAGTAAGAGTGAAACTATTTGGGGAAACTAAACTTGTAGTACCACTCACAACACATAACCCCGCATCAAATACGTTAACAGTAAAACTTCCACCTGGTAAGTTGGTAAAAGTATATTCAGTGTCGAATACAACATCTACGGTTCCATTAGAACCTGAAAAACAATAAGGTCCAGTACCTCCACTTATAAAAACAGTTAATTCACCATCATTTGCAAAACAACTTGGCTGAACCGCACCATAAGTGATGATACCCAAAGGATCAACAGTACCAACTGTTACTGTGTCGGTTATTGTACAACCTAAATCATCAGTTATGGTCATAACATAAGTTCCCGCTGTGAGTCCAGTAATTGGACATCCTGTTTGCCCGTTAGCATTTGCACTCCAAGTAATGTTGAATGGTGGGTTACCTGTAATTCCCGTAACGTAGATTTTTCCACTACCAGTATTACTAACACAAGTTGAGTCGTCTACAACGTAGAAACCGTATTCAATAGTGGTTGACGATTTTATTAAACAACTTTCTGAAGTTCCACTACAACCTCCTGGATCAACTCCCTCGACATAATATATACCTGAAGGTAAATTAGAAAAAATATTGTTATAAGAATCCCCACTAGTTATATAACCATTAGTTGTTTCATACAAATAGTAGGTGTCTGTACCATAACTGTTGGTAGTTGTTGCAGTTAAAGACCCATTATCCAAACCACAGGTAGTATTTGTAGATTCTATAGAAACACAACTTCCTGTTGATATAAAAATATCAAAATATGTTGTTTGTGGTGATGGACTAAGGCATGCGTCGGTAATACCAATCGTATATGTTCCACCCGTTAATAAATTTGTTGTGTAAGCGGTTGTTGCTGCTGAAGTAGGAAAAAGGCCCGTTGTTGTATATTCTGTTACAGTGTATCCTGAAGTAGTAAAACCACCTATAATTTCAAAATATACCGCACCATTTCCTGAATTGGAGCAATCTCCAGTTACCGAATAATTATCCAATATTATTGGTGAACAGCTCATATATTATTACATAAAATAGTATAGTTTATTCCAACTTGTATCTCTAACTCTTGTGACACATTTAATGGTACACAATTATTATTGTAAACCGTTACGGTTTCATCGGTATCATTAATAAAATAACTCAAACCTTCATTTTGTAAATTCATCAAAGCGGTTACCAATCCATTGTAATACTGAGTTTGAGTTGGGGCATCATAATATCCACTTCCATTGAAAAATGTTGATTCTTCAATCTGAGATCCATTCAATAAAATTTTTATTGACCATGAGGTTTCAAGTGTATTGAAATTACATTGAGGTTGTGTAATTCCATCTTGATTCAAGATATAACCTAATAAAGATCCCATAGATGTGACTAAAGGATTTGAGTTCCAAGGGTAAATAGGACAGGTAACTTCTTGAATAGGGCAATCAAATACAAATATTTGTGAGTTCAACTCACAAGGAATACAAGGTACTGGTATAAGTTGACAACCCCTTTGTCTTCTCCAAACAAATTTCTGTCTGTGAAAGATTGAATTTTCTAATCTGACGCCACTCTGTAATAATGTTGTTGCCGGAATCATTTGACTCACAAACTTCATCCAATAGTCACCTAATCCATTCACATATTCTATCATAGTTTGATATGTAAAATTATTATTAGGTATGTTTATTGCAACGTCTGACTCAAGGTATCTCCAAAAAATAGATTGTAAAGTTGGGTATCCTCCTGTTTTACCGTCAGTGATAAATTGTCTGTTTCTAACGTTTATTGTGTTTAACCAAAATGTCTGTGCAAATTCAAAAAAAGTTTTTTCTTGTGGTTTTGGGTTAATTCTTGTCCAATCAATACCCTCAGGATTTGGGTAGGGACCATTTGGTGTCGGATTACAATAAGTTGGTTCTATATAATCTAAACCTTGTCTTGGTATGGGGTAATTGTATTGATTTGACATACTATATACATCAAACAAAATTCCTTGAGATGGATTTAAAAATAAATCTACGTTCTTAACATTCAATACATATCTTTCATCTGAAACTTGATAATATGCGTCAAATCCAAAATCTGTAGAGGTTCTATAACCTATGTCATTTGTTGGCCAAGATTTTTTGTTATCTATAGTCCTTTCCAATTTATAACCTAAATTCATATAAGGGAAACTTCTATATCTTTCCAAATAAGTTTCACCATAGTTAAACGGTAATAAAACTGTTTGATAATTTGGGTTTGATCCTGTAAATTGTTGATTTGTAACTACAGTTGCTTGTGGCATTCTGTGTTGTGGTGTGGATTCAAACCATCCTCCACCAATTTGGAAAAAATAACTCTCACTTACATTTGGCATTTGAGGATATCCGAGATCATCCATAGGGTAATCCCCACGAGTTGTCAAAACAGGAAGTATAGTAGTTGAAAGTGTGAAACCTGTATATTGTACTCCTTGAATTGTGTAAATGTTATTTGGGTCAAGAACAGGAACTGTATTTACGTCTATACCTCCTGATATGTTAATAAATTCACCGTTAAACTGATCTATGTTTATTTTTTGGTCTGCAATGTATATGTATTCATTAAAATCAACTAAAGATTCGGGAGCACCTATTAATCTCAATAAGATTTCTATAGATCTTCTAGTTCCTTTTGATCTGAATAAATAAGCGGCATTAAGAATTAAGTTTTTATAAAATTGGTAATTCAATTCATCAGGTGTTAGGGGTCTTGAAAGACCAGTAAACTGACTATTTTTTGTTGTACCAAAAATGGATTGTAGAAGTCCGGTGTTTGTTATAGGTGAAATATTTGTAGTCCATCCTAAAGTTTGTGCAAAGTTTTTTAACAACTGAGAAGGTATGTCATTTCCTGTGTTATATTGGGCGGAATTCATGTTAGCCAAACCAATTATGTATTTTCTCAATTCATCAAAACTTCTACCATAAATTTGTAAAGTTTTTTCAACTTTCCTATCGGAAGTATCAAATTCTTTAAATGCATCTGTAACAAAAAATCTTGAGATTAAATTTGTTTGATATGAATCTAAATTTTCGCTAATTTCATATAAACTATTTAAATATGATTCATAGTCAGTCGTTCTTATATCTAAATTCCATATACCATCCAAAGGCCATGTCAAATTTATTTTAGTGAAAGAATAGGTACCATCTTCATTTTCTAACGGATATGTAAAGTTAGCAGTATAAATAGGATTAACCAATCTGTTAAGAAGGAAATTTTCTACTTCATCAAAATACTCTGTAAATGAATTTTCAGTATAAAGTGTATTTGGTCTAAGAATTATTGTTTGATAAGAAAGTGGATCATTATTAAAAGGATTTCCACTAACAATGATATCCAAACTAACACTACTTGGCGTTGTAGGTTCTAGATCAACAACAATGTATTCATTATCATTCACAAAAATAGAGTACTTTTGAAATTCTACTGTCAAATCTCTCAATGGGGAAACTTGGATCTCACTTAAAGCCAAATTTCTTGTAGCGTCAGTACCATATTGAATTTCAAAGGGGTTTTTCAACCAATTTAAAGGTAGTTTTAGAGCTGTTTCATTCAATATTGGGTTGAAAACAATATCATATGCGGTAATTCCGGTTTGAAAAAAGGTGTTTGCAGAACTAACTTCTATTGCGGCAGGGAAAAATCTTACAATTTTTTCCACTGAGGTTGACATTCTTTTTGAAAGAGACCCATACAATGTAAAATTTGTAACTTGACTTAAGTCGAAGTTTGGGTATACCTCTAAATTTTTTGCCACCAAATTTTTGGTTTCTTCAATAGAAGAAATGTTTAAATCCTGTAAACTAATAGGGTCAGTAAATGCACCAATGTTAAAATTTCTATTGATTTTTTCTACTAAATTTGTAGAAAATTCAAAATTTGCATTGGTCAATCCACCTCCAGCGACTAACTGGAATCCAACAATGTCATCAGAAAATGTTGCTGAACCTATATCACCTTGTGGTGGGCATTTATATTTTACTACTGTCATTACGCTGTGATATTTGCAAAGTTTTTACTAAAATCAATATTATTCCCTCTATCTTGTCTAACCTCATATAATAGTTGATTGAATTGATCTCTAATTTCATATAGATTGTATTGTTTGTATATATTATTAGATGAGTCGTACATAGTGTAAACACCATCGTTGATAGATTTTGTTTGATTTCCAAAAATACCAATTGCAAGTGTCGAAATATCGTGTTCTACCATTTCTATCTCCAAGGTCATTGGATTGAAAAATGTGTTCGTAATAATAATATTTTGATCGGGTTGCCCAATAAAAGGGGTTGCGTTAGGTTTTACAGAAGGAGCTGATGATGGAGATAAAGTACAAAAAATTAAATTTGTCACCCCATTAACATATTGATATCTTACCGTGTTAGTTGAAGTATTTGTTGTGGTTTGTGTTACAGGTTCACAATAAAAAGAAGAAGTAATGATTCTGAAAAAATTTGGTATTTTGGCACCGTTAGGTTGTAAATATTCCACTCGGTATCCAACCAATCCTTGGTTAACAAATTTGTCTCTGTATTCAGCCGCAACATTACTAATATCAATGACCAAACCTTTAACATTAGGAAGTGCAGATAAAATACCACAATCTGTTATTTTTGTTCTTATTTCTATAGGTCTTATATAAAGATTATAAATTCCCAAAGCATTGAACGTAGTTGCGGGTAATCGTAAATTATATAAACCACCCAATATCTCAACACCAGCATTTCCACCTGTTTGTGAATTATGAAAATAAGGCGTTAATAAAGTTGATGCATTCAACTTTGAAAGTTGAAAATTATTTGTTACGTCCCTTGATGGGGTGTAGTTCAGTAAAATTTCTACATCCGCTGGACTTACGTCTGAAGGTCTTATTGTTCCATATGTGCCTGTTGCCATTTTTCTTTTTTATATAAATATTGATTATTGAGTTTCTACTTTAAAATATCCGTATCCATATTTAATTAAATCTCTGAACCCATCTACTTCACCTAATCTTTGCACTGGTTCGAGTGCAGAAATTTTACCCCTTTCAATGTAGATATCAGACCTAACTTCTTGTTCGAAAACAACACCAATCATATATTCTTCTTTTGTTATGGCCGATAAAATTAAGTCATTCGATGTCAATCCTGAAGATTGTATAAAATAAATTGTTGTACCACCACTAAGATCCCAATAGTCAACTCCGTTTATAGTATATGCTGAGTATGCACCACTAGGTGGTGATCCATAATAAACACCAATACTTCCTGTTGACCCTGTCAACTGAGTACCTATAGGATATGGTATAGGTCCATATTGTTGTAGAGTTTGTAGATTTGAAACTGTATATCCAGTCACCAAAAAAGGTACATTTATATAACTTGAGGTAATGTAATCCAAAATATTTGTATTACTGTCTCCGGTATATAGATAGTCATAACTTATTGGAATTCCTGACCAATTACCTCCTTGAGGATAAAATACTACGGTACCATTCGGGTTTTGTGGGGTTATATTTTGATAAGGTAAATTTATTGTTTTACTAACCACAGTTACACCCCAAGGGGTAACACCACTTACCGTTATTGTATAAGAATTATCACCTACAGGGTAATTGTGATTGAGTGAGCTAGGTGCAAAGATGTTCAATTGTTGGGAGGGTGATCCATCTCCCCAATCTATTTCAAATGTAGATTGGTATACACTGTTTGATGTATTATATACAAAAACTTGATATGGTGATCCTGTAGTCGCAGAAAAAACAAAATTATTCAAAACTTCTTTTTGTTGTACAGTTCCGTCAAATACACTGTAAAAACCAAAGTCATTTGTTGTTTGGGTTAGTAGTATTGGTATTGTAAGTCCAGTTAAAAGTGATGTACCACCTGTACCTCCACTTAAAATCTGAGTCATTGATGAATAAACATAAGTAATTCCCGTTTCACAATTCTCATAAACAATATAATCAACAGGACAACATTCATCAGGTGGAACAATAATTTCCTCACAATTTGCAGAAAATGGTGTTGGGAATATTTTATTTTCAATATCTCCCAATCCAATTTTAATATAATATTTTTGTTGTTCCATTATGGGTTCACATATTCATACCAATTTATGGGTAAAATATCCCCAACTCTATTACCATTTATATCTTCAACAGTATATGTAAAATCAGAATAATCTAATTTCAAAATATAATAAAAGTAGTCAGCAGGATTAAAATTATATTGATTTGGTAATATTAAATTCTGAGGTGTGTTTGTCATGGTTACAAAAGTTCCCAACTTTGCATCCCAAAACTTTGCGGTCATATAAAATGTGTCGATATTTATGTAATCTCTATTTCTTAACCAGTAAATAAAGAAACCTTCTTTGTCTCCCAAAAAATCTAATACATAGTTTGGTTTTTTAATTTGTACGGGAGGTAAATATGGTGAAATAGACGCTGTTTGTGTTTGTCCTTCAGTCACAGGTAAAATTATTGTTAAATATATTTTTTGAGTTGTGGTATCATTTGTATCGTACAAGTCAATTTTGAAAAAACTATTGTCAAAAGCAGGTCTAAAATAATAAATCTCTTCAGTCGTAAAACCCTCTATTTGATATGAATTTATCCACAAATTTGATGGTGTATCAAAAAAATCAAAATTATAAGTTATACTTGTTTGGTCAGAATTTGGGTGTTTTTTATGTGTGAATCTTGATATTTCAAAATCTTTTGGGATTCCAACAATATCCTCCACTAACTTATCTTCTATCTGATCTATAGCATCGTCTGCACCGTCAAATTCCCAATTCATTTCAATTGGTATTTTGATGTTCGCATCTTTTTGATTTCTTATTATTTTATAATTATTCACACTCATCGGTTATAGGGTCTGCGATAACATCAGGGTAGTTTATTTGACTTCCGTCAGCGATTAATCGAAAAATAATTTCATTTTTTGGGTAATGTTTACCATTTAAAAAAGGGTAATCTACTCCAAAACCTTCACTGTCTATATATCCATAATCATATATATCTCTCCAAACAAAACTACTTGTAAAATCTGAGTAATGAGAATAATCAGGAACACTAGCAATATTAGTATAAGGTTCTTCACTCAAGGAAGTTGAGAAAACTCTTATTGTCATGGGGTGATGTACTTGATAATAATAACCAAGTTGGTTGAATAAACTACCAAAAGAAGTACCATAAAAATAACTAAAGTTATAAGTAAACTTATGATAGTTTTCCGAAACAACTCTTTCGATCTGTGTTATTGGATTAAACTCACAAAAGTCACCAGTAATTTGATCTCCAACATTCAAACTATTAACATAATAGAATTGTTGTGCGTTCACTGTATACGAGTTTTTTGTTAAACTTGAATTTGATAAAGTATTTGTTGTATCCCACCAAGCACTAGGTTGATTATTAATTAATGGTAGATTAAATCTATATCCGTCTTTAAGTTCCGAAATATTAGAAAGAGTCCAACCTAAATAACCTTTCCAAGCAAAAGTGGTAAAAAGTTGTGTTACAGGTCTAAAAAGATTGTCTCTCAAGCCTGATAAATCTATGTCAACATTGTATGATAAAGTATAAACGTCATTTCCTTGTTTAACTGAAGCACGATCCTGATTGTTTGGAGTTAAAGCCGCCTTTTCGTATCTAACTTTTTTTCCAAATACGTTTTTTTCGAATCCCGCATTAACAAATACCGAATCTTCAACCTGTGCTAATACTTTGTGTATTCTTACATAATATCTTGATTGAGTTCCGGCTATGTCTGAAGTATTTATAACCCTTTTGAAAGTTCCTATAGTGTTATTTGAAAAAGTTGTACCAGTGTATCCTATGTTAGAAACATTGAAAATGAATTCTTCAGATCCTGAATTTTGATTTCCTAAACTTTGTACTTGAAACAAACTTTCTCCATTATAGTTTATTGAAAGTTGAACGTATTCTCCCACTTGTAATCCGTGATTCATAGGACATCTAAATGAAATAACATTATTCCCGTACAAGGAATTTGTTTCTATTAAAAAGGGAATACCGTCAAAAGCTTGCCAAGTAAATTGTAAACCAGTTGTTGGGTCGTCACAAAACAAAGTTCTATCAGCATTTTGTTCTGCGTATGTTAAATAATAAGACCAATTGTATGTATTTGCACTTTTATTTACAAATTGAATCTGTGCACCCGCACCTTGTGTGTATCCGTTGACGTTATTATCGGTTCTAATAAACTGAAACTCCGAATATTGAGGATATCCTTTCCAAGGATTGTTTGGGTTTGATTGATTTGTTATTGCGTCTTGGATTGCATCAGTATAAAACAAATTATTTCTATAAGGGGTATAAATACAGTTACCCGTATAAACATTGTCAAATAGAAAGGTTATTTTATTTAGGGGTCTGAAAACAGTTGATTTTTGTCTTTCATTTTGATATAAATCTGAGAGATTCAAATCTTTAGTCCTGTCATACTCCACTTGTTGTTGGAAATCTTGATTTAAACCAATCTTTAACTCTTGATCTAAATCTGGTGTAATTTTATTCCTTTTTGAAGTTTTTAATAATTTAAACTCGTCGATACTTGGCATATTATCCTACATTTATAAATATTTTTATGAACTTATCGATCGCGGTTTTACCATTATTTAATCCAAAATAAAAGTGATATGGAGCACCAACTAATACACTATTACTTCCGATAGGAGCACTATTCGAACCGGGTTGAATAATTGTACCAGCAGTAGAAGGGTTTGGAGTTGTAGGGTAAGGGGAAAAGTTTGTAATATACCCCAAAGCGACTGTTGATGTTTTAAAATATGGATCAACATTAAAATCTAATGATTGATATTTTTTAGCAAAGAACCCTCCTGAAGACAGGACATCAGTATCCCAATTATTATCTTCACTTCCAAATATTGTGTTATCACTTGTGATTGTCCATTTGTAATGTGGTACTTCTTGTGATTTTGGGTATCCATAGTTTGATTGAACTAAAGGTTGTAAACTATATATATTAACACCAGGACTTAATTGTCTTCGGTTTATGTATGCCGGATTTTGTGTCTCATAAAACAAACCAAATAAAGCCGCTTGTGGTGTGTTGCTTGTCCCAAAATAAATTGATGCCGAGTTAGGGTAATTTTCATTTAAAAAGGGTGTTATTTTCCACTCCGAGTTAATTGATAACATTTGTGCCCAATCACCATCAATTCTATCTCCTTTTCTAGTACTATTAAAAAACTGTACAATTCCTTTCCCTTCACTATTACTTCCTCCTGTCGATATCGGTAAAATCCTTTGTCTGAAAAAAGGATTTGTTATTCTTGATAAAAACCCTAATTGTACTATGTCGGAATTATCTTGATAAGATGTTGCTTTGACTTGATTGACAAAGTATCCTTCGAATGTACTTGATTGACATATCTCAGAAATAAAACTTTCTCTTGACCCTAAATCTGTAATTGTTGTTGGAAATAAAATTTGTTTTCTATTGTACCCAACCCCAGGTAAATCATTTACCAATGATTGTGGCCAATTAGGATTTATAGCAATTTTTTTCCCTATAAAATTAGATCCATCCCAAGGAGAACTTCTGTAGTAAAAATTATTAGATAATTCATTAAAAACTAAAGTATCCTCACAATAATTGTATGTTGGATCTGTAATTGAGTTTGGAGCGTACGTATTTGTTTTGTTAAAACTGAACATGTATAAAACACCATTTATCCAATTATTTTGGAAAGTTTGTGCAAATACTCCTCTACATGCCGCTAAAGTTAATGTAAATCGTGTTTTCCATTCCAAAAATAATTTAACATCCTCATTATATTCAGATATATATTTTTTGTTAAGAAGACAATAACATCCATTTTTAACTCTATTTGTTGGTACAACACAAAGAGGGTCCACACCAACATTAATACCACTTCCTGTGTAACATTGTAAAGAAACCATACCTTCACAAGTAAGTGTCGATGTAAGCCCCGTTGGTGCATCTGTATCGTATTGTTCTCCATTAGGTATATCTGTATTAAGAGTAATTGTTGGGGTTGCTTGAATACCTTGGGCATCATAATAAATGAAATTATTATTTTGATGTAAACCAAATCCTGTTGTTGAGGCGGCCCCGTTTTCAACTTTTGTTGATGTGGGAATTCTATCACTCCTCATAACCATTCTTTGTGAATTATTAAATGGTGCAGGACCCAAATTGTACCTGTAGTATGCACTTGAATAAACAGCATATAGGTAGAATAATGATGACATTGATGAACTATAATAAGTTTGTCTTTGACACTCTGGATTACAACCCGAATTTGAAACAAAACTAAAATGTCTTTCAGCATTTGGAAATGCGGGTGTTGGTCCTGCTAAAAATGATCCCCCACCTATATAATCACTAGCTCCTTTTGGAAGAAAGTTTAAAGAAGAACCTACATTGTCTAAGATTACCATGTTGGATGATACTGTAAGTTGTGGAGTTGTTTTCCATGCCGAATTTGGGA
>Ga0181344_1000062_pt1 | contig 46536 bp, 62 predicted proteins | sample Su13VDMLBDD_FD_130098 | JGI IMG/M metagenome (GOLD analysis project Ga0181344, IMG submission 130098) | Freshwater viral communities from Lake Michigan, USA - Su13.VD.MLB.D.D | ecosystem: Environmental > Aquatic > Freshwater > Lake | place: USA: Michigan | collected 2013-07-15
CTGAGCGTAGAGCACCTGAAGTTGTCAACAAAGGAGGAATGCAGGTAAAGGCGGTGAGCCAAGATTCCGGAAGGGGTCTAAAAATCCGCAGTATTAAAAAAGTTTAATAATTTAAAAAACAAACAAAATGGCAGTTTTAGCAACTCCGGGTTTTCAGCTTCAGCCAAGTGCGGAGCAAGTCCCATTGTCCACGAACTATATTACCAACTTCAACTTCTTGAATCAGTATCTTCCTGATACTTATGAGAAGGAGTTTGAGCGTTATGGTAATCGTACTATAGCATCTTTCCTCCGTATGGTAGGTGCTGAAATGCCTTCTAACTCAGACATGGTTAAGTGGGCTGAGCAAGGTCGTTTGCATACCAAGTATGTAAACTGTGATTCAAGTGCTGCAGCAGCTGCTGATTCAGCAACAATTACCGTAGCTGATGCAGGCGTTACCGCTATTGCAATCCGTGCCGGTCAAACTGTTTACATCTCTGACAATGCAACAGGATTGTCAAACAAGGGTATTGTAACTTCAGTAAACGTAGCTGCAAACACTTTCGTTGTTGCATACTACGAAGCAGGTGGTCAAACATTCTCCGGAACAGCTATCCTTTCTGTATGGATTTACGGTTCTGAGTTCAAGAAAGGAACTATCGGAATGATTGGTTCTTTGGAATCTCAAGACGAATTCTTCAGCAACTCTCCAATCATCATCAAGGACAAATATGCTGTAAGCGGTTCTGACATGGCACAGATTGGATGGGTAGAAGTAACCACTGAGAATGGTGCTACCGGGTATCTTTGGTATTTGAAGAGTGAGCACGAAACTCGTCTGCGTTTTGAGGACTACCTTGAGACTGCAATGATTGAGGCTGTTCCTGCTGAAACAGGTTCAGGTGTTGCTAACGCAGGTCTTAACCCCGACTACGGTAACAAAGGTTCAGAAGGTATCTTCTACGCTGTTAACGACCGTGGTAACGTATGGGGCGGTGGAAACCCAACAACTTTGGCTGACTTTGATGCAATCATCTCTCGTCTTGACAAGCAAGGTTCTATCGAAGAGAACGTAATCTTCGTTAACCGTGCCTTCAGCTTTGACATTGACGATATGTTGGCTGCTCAGAACAGCTACGGTGCAGGTGGTACATCTTATGGTCTGTTCCAAAATGACAAAGAAATGGCTCTTAACCTTGGTTTCACAGGATTCCGCAGAGGTTATGATTTCTACAAGTCTGATTGGAAGTACCTGAATGACCCAACCATGCGTGGTGGTTTGCCAACCGGAGCTTCTGCTTCAGGCACTGTAACAGGACTTTTGGTTCCTGCAGGTTCTACTACCGTTTACGACCAAATCCTTGGCAAGAATGCTAAGCGTCCTTTCCTCCATGTACGTTACCGTGCATCTGAGACTGAGGACAGAAGGTATAAGTCTTGGATTACTGGTTCTGCCGGTGGTGCTCAAACAAGTGACCTCGATGCAATGGAAGTCAATTTCCTTTCTGAGCGTTGCGTATGTACCCTTGGTGCCAACAACTTCGTGTTGTTCCGCTACGGTTCATAGTTAAAATAAAAAAGGGGAGTGTCTTTAAGGACACTCCTTCTTTTCTTTAAAAAATCAAATTATATCAAATGAAAAAGAATGCTGCATTAGTAGATAAGATTTACAAGCTGAAAGGAGAAGCGGCTCCGCTTTCCTATACTCTTCCATCAAGAAACAATAAGAGGTATCCACTTCTTTGGTTTGATGAAGAAAAAAATATTAATAAACCACTCAGGTACGCAATCAACCAAAAGACTCCTTTTGAGGATGAGCAAGATGGTAATGCAATTGTGGAACCGGTTATTTTTGAGAATGGTTTTCTTAGGGTTCCTAGAAACAACCCTGCACTTCAGCAGTTTTTGTTCTACCATCCTTTGAATGGAAGGACATTTGTGGAAGTTGATAATGAAAAAGATGCAACTCAAGAGGTTGAGATACTCAATGCAGAGGTTGATGCCTTGGTTGAAGCACGTCAATTGAGCATAGAGCAGTTGGAGACCATGTCTAGGGTTTTGTTCTCTAAAGACCCATCTAGGTATACCACCGCTGAATTAAAGAGGGATATTCTTGTTTACGCTAAGAGGGACCCTAGGGGATTCCTTAATGCAGTAAGCGACCCAATGCTTAAGTTGCAGTCAAATATCCATGTATTCTTCGAGGAAAAGCTGTTGGTATTTAAGAATGGCAAGAAAGAGGTTTGGTTTAATACCGCAACCAATAAGAAAAAGATGCTGAATGTGCCTTACGGCGAAGACCCGTACGCTACCATTACTCAGTTCCTTAAGACTGATGACGGTATTGATGTTCTTAAAATGCTAGAAAATAACATATCACAATAACTCTGTGTTTGGTTTACAGTTTAAATGACCGGGGGGTACTTCTGTACCCTCCTTTTTTTTAATTATATTTGTAAAAAATAAACAGATGATTAATTCAGTTAGGAATACTGTTTTATCCGTTTTGAACAAAAATAATTACGGCTATATTTCTCCTTCAGACTTTAATCTGTATGCGAAACAAGCACAAATGGAAGTGTTTGAAGAATACTTTTCTGCATATAACAAGACGATAAACATGGAGAACGCTCGCCTGTCGGGTAGTTCATACGCTGATGCTAAAAAAACAATAGAGGAATGTATTGAGGTTTTTTCACAAACATCATCTCTTACCCAAGTTACAGCTGCAACAAACAAATACTATTTGCCTTCAATCTCTACAACGGGATTTGATTATTATATGATTAATAAGGTGCTTTGTTTTGATGCATCGGGTATGAGTAGGGTGTATAAGGGAGAAGCTGAGAAAGTCAATCATAGCAAGATAACCATGTTGCTTAACTCAATGCTTACTGCTCCAACGGAAACATATCCTGCATATACGCAAGAAGGAAGTATAATGACTGTGTATCCGGCAACCATAAATCTACCCGGTGAGGTTGATGCACAATACTTTAGGTATCCAAAAGACCCTAAGTGGACATACATTACACTGCTAAATGGTACTCCTGCATTTGACCAATCACAACCCGACTACCAAGACTTTGAGGTTCCTATAGAGGACGAGTATAAATTAGTTCTTAAAATTTTGCAATACTGTGGTATCTCCATTAGAGAGAATGAGGTTGTTCAGTTTGGAATGGTACAAGAGCAAATGCAAGAACCAAGCTTTACTGCTAAATAATAAACTATAAAAGATGGCATATATTTCTCAATATCAATACTACGAAAATGGTGGAGTAAACCCTAAAGATGAAAATTGGGGTTCGTACCAATACGTTAGCTTGTATGATATAGTAAATAATTTCTTGTTGATGTATTCCGGTAATCACTCTTTGGTGAATAACTCAGAGCGATTTAAGATTTTATTCCACGCAAAACGTGCCATTCAAGAATTAAACTACGATGCGTTTAAGGAGATTAAGATGCTACAACTTACCGTTGACGAGGGTCTTAGGTATGTTCTTCCATCTGATTATGTAAATTGGGTTAGGGTAAACCTATATAAGGACGGTTATCTTAGACCACTTACCGAGAACATTCAGATATTGTCTTCACTAGCATACCTGCAAGACCAAACCGGTAAGATATTGTTTGACCAAAATGGCAATGCTCTTTCTCCTGAGTTTTCTGAGATTGAATTACAAAGATTGAGGGGCACAAAGAAAAGTATTTACCTCAATCCTCAAAGCATGTACAATGGTGAATATGGTTGGGACACGGGTGGTACTTGGTATTTTGAATATACTCTTGGTGAGAGATATGGGTTGAATACTGAGACAGCAAACTTTAATCCGACATTTGCTATTGATAAGAATACGGGTGTAATCAACTTCAACTCAGACATGTATAACCAATCTGTTATACTTGAGTACATCTCTGATGGTATGGAGAATGGTAATGATGCAAATGTTAGCGTAAATAAACTATTCGAGAAATATGTTTATGCGTATATTCAATATGAGATACTAAACTCTAAGCTTGGTGTTCAAGAGTATGTGGTTGCTAGGGCAAGAAAGGAAAAAAGTTCTTTGTTGAGAAATGCTAAAATAAGAATTAGTAACATACATTCAGGCAGATTGCTAATGAATTTGCGTGGAATGGATAAGTGGCTCAAATAATATGGCAAACATTACAAGGAATTTCATAGCAGGTAGGATGAACAAGGTGGTTGATGAACGCCTTGTTCCCAATGGAGAATACATTGATGCGATGAATATTCGCATGGGTTCTACCGAGAACTCAGAAATTGGAGTAATAGAAAACGTAAAAGGTAACGATGCCCTTACCCAAATAAAATATATAGACGGCACTCCTCTTAGTGCATCTGCAAGGTGTATTGGAGCAATAGAAGATAGTGCCAATGAAACTATCTATTGGTTTATTCACGATACAGCATTCCCCGTTGGAGATACAGGAAAGCTTGATATGATAGTTTCTTTTAATGTGTACACCAATGTACTGACGTATCATGTTATTAGTATCGATGATGGAGGAGGTATTAGCACTACCCTTAACTTTAATGAGAAGTATCTTATAACGGGAGTAGATATTGTAGATAATCTTGTTTTTTTTACTGATGATTATAATCCTCCTAGAGTTATAAATAGGAAAAGGAATTACCCAAATCCTGTAGCAAACATAGACCAATTCAGTGAAGAGTCTATTCTTGTAATCAAGAAGCCTCCTATTGAGTCACCTGCTGTTCAGCCCATAACTACGGGTGCTCAGGATGTTTTTATGCAGACTAGGTACATCTGTTTTGCTTACAGGTATCGATACCAAGACAATGAGTACTCAGCTACTTCTCAGTTTTCAGCACCTGCATTCTTGCCTAAACCATTTGATTTTAGTATTAATAGTTACCTAAATGAGGGTATGATTAATGCTGCAAACTCAGCAATTGTAACATACAATTCAGGCGGTCCATTGGTTGTTGGTATTGACTTGCTATTTAAAGAAGCTCAGAGTAATGTAATTAGGATAATAGAAAAGTTAGACAAGTCTATTTTAGGATTGTCAGACAATACTGAGTATACCTATACGTTTAGCAACAGCAAGATATTCACAATTCTTCCCGAATCTGAATTGCTAAGGCTTTACGACAACGTACCACTTCTTGCCAAGGCTCAGACAATTATGGGCAACAGGTTGATGTATGGTAACTACGTAGAAGGTTATGACTTAATTGACAAGGACGGTAGTGCTGTAAAGTTTGAGTACGATGTTGAGTTAATAACTGAATTAATAGATACAACTACCCTTACGGATACTACAGGAAGTGGTAATTATACTTTCAATGGTTCTCAAACAATACCAAACTCTGTTGTTTACTTTGATTTAGCTGATTCAGAACTCATCGAAGGTTCTTCCGTTACGCTTGAGGTAAGGATTAACCATAATTCATTCTCAGGTATTGCTCCATTTCCAACTGAAATATCAGAAAACATTTCAGCTACATTCTCATTTTCTTTGCCTACAACATATACATCAGTATATGAGATGGCAACTAGCATTGAGTTTCAAGATATGGTTGGAACGGTTGCAAACATTCAACCTATAGCTACTGCTTGTAATGGTACAACATTTACAGACCAAATCAATTGCGCTTTACCAAACAACTTAGATGCTCTTATTAAGTATGAGAGTGGTATAAGTGCCGGCAATCAAGGAATTGGTATTATAACCACTCCTGCAAGTACGCTAATAGGGTTTCAGTTCTTGGCAATGAGGTATGTTGATAATACTACTACTCCCGTTCAGAGTGTTTACGAGTACTATGAGGTTGTGTTTGCAGAAGCTACATACCAAAGAATAAACTCACCAAGAAGTCTTCATAGCAACAGAGGATATGAGATTGGTATAGTTTACATGGATGATTTTAATAGGTCATCAACTGCGTTGGTTAGTCCTAACAACACTGTAAGCGTTCCATGTTCAGCATCAGATACCAAGAACAGCATTCAAGTTACAATACCAAGTACACAGATTGCTCCCTATTGGGCGACTAGGTATAAGTTTGTAATTAAGCCTGACGAGGAGAACTACGATACCATATACAGCAGCGTATTCTTTAACGACCCATTGTCTAACGATGCATTCTTCCTTCTTGAGGGAGAGAATGCTAGGAAGATTGAGCAGGGAGATAGGTTGATTGTTAAGGCTGATACTAGCGGTCCAACAAATAGTTGCGTCTATGCAACAGTTCTTGAGAAAGAAGCTAAGGCAGAAGGGTTTATAACTATACCAAGTGAACTAGACCCTGCTGTTGATATACCTGTTCCATCGGGAGTTTACATGAAAATTAATCCAAGCAACTTTGCTGTTGTTCAAGATGAACTTTCAATCATTGCACCCGGAACTCTTCAGTTTGATGAGAATACACCGGGAGAGTTTGTGTTAGGTCAGTATCCAATGAACAGGTTTGATACCGCTACAAGTGCTTGGGTTGACTATGACGTACCGGCAGGAAGCAGAATAAAAATATCATTTAAGTTTCAAAGGCTTGGAACCGGTGACGGGAATAGTGCCTGCGAGAAAAGAATATACACATTAGAAAAAACACTAATATCTTCTTCCACTTATAACAACATGAAGGATTGGTGGGATGGAGACAATGTCGCTCAAGTAATTGACGATGGTGTTCAAGATGTTGGTGCAGGCGGTGGCGTTATCAACAACACCTATATCTCTACATTGGCATCTTCAGTATTTGATATACCAACAGCTGTAGATACCAACTACTATAGGTTCTATAGGAACGGAGCAACGAATCAATTGCAACTTCTTCTTTCTGGTACAGTAAGGTGCACGGGCGTATTGTCTGCTTCAAAAAGAAGGTCAACCATTATTGCTAACGTAGAAGTATTTAGGGCAGAGACCACATTAATATTCGAGACAGAGCCGTCAGATGCTTTGCCTGATGTATTCTTTGAGAACGATTTATCATTCTCTATTGATGCTGATGGTAATCATAGTGGCAATGTTCAAGACCAAGATATAATAACGGGTACTCCTGCAATTGTAAACACTGAGTTCTTTAATTGCTTCTGCTTTGGCAACGGAGCTGAGAGTTATAAGATTAGGGATTCGATTGTTGGAAAGACGTTCAACTTGGGTAACAGGGTTACTTCTGTAGCTGCCCAAGACTATAAGCAATCAGACAGGTTTGCTGACATTACTTACAGCGGAACGTACAATGACGAGTCTAACATCAATAGATTCAATGAGTTTAACATTGGACTAATAAATTACAAAGCACTTGAGGATTCTTTTGGACCTATTTACAAGATGGACGGTCGTGAAACAGATGTACTTGTTTTACAGGAAGATAAAATATCTTACGTCTTGGCAGGTAAAAACCTTCTTTCGGATTCTGCAGCAGGTGGTGCTATCACTTCGGTCCCTGAAGTTTTGGGTACACAAATAGCTAGGGTTGAGAAGTATGGCATTAGTTTTAACCCTGAGAGTTATGTTCAGTGGGGATATGACAGATACTTTACTGATGTAAAGCGTGGTGCTGTAATCCAATTGAAAGGAAACTCTTATAGTAATGACCAACTTCGTGTGGTATCTGAGAGTGGAATGAGGACTTATTTTAGGGATACATTTATTGAATCAATGAATACTCAAAAGCTTGGAGGTTTTGACCCATATCTTAATGAGTATGTATTGAGTATTAATGAGAACCTATTGCCTAGTATAGTAGAGTGTGTAGATTGTGGAATATCTCAAACAACTACAGTACTTGCAGGTGCAACTTTAAATTATTGCGTAGAGCTAGGTCCAATAGTAGGACTTGTTACTATTGACTATGAAGTTCCTGCATTGTCGACAGGTGAATTTACTGTTATAGCTACATACAACGGGACACCTGTTTCTTCAGGATTGGTCTCTGCATCGGGTTCTATATCTTTTAACAAAGATGAAAATAGCATAAACTTTGTTGACATATCTGTAATTGCAAATGATGAAATAAGCATAAGCGTTACAACACAGTGTCCTGTTTCTGCTTTGCTTACCATAATAGAAGTGTGTGTAACTAGTAATACTGATTCGGGTTTGTTTATACATAATGAACACAGGTATACCAACGGAGCATATACATCTCCATTACAATCAAACTTAGTTACGTTTGCAACGGGAACAGAGAGCCCATTGGTTTCTAGGTACAATGCATCAACAGGCTATCCGGGCACAGGTGGTTTCCCTCCTGCAGCAAGTACAATGAGGCTTGCATCAAACAAGATTGGGTTTGATACCTTTGATTTTGACATAGCATCTGACAACTTCATGTACTTAAGAACCAATACCCTTTATAATAATATAGCATCTGAAATAGCTACACTGTTGGGATTAGCTACTTCAATTGCTCCTGTTGCAGGTGGAACGGGATATTATTATGGTGATTTCACAGTACCTTCGGTAGGACAGTATTTATATATTATTTGGGACTATAGAAACTCAAACCCATTAACATTGTGCTATAGTGATGTAGACCAATTTGATGCATGCTGTTTGTGTGGTGGTTAAATAAAAAATAATTATATGGCAATTTCAGCAACATATTACTTAGACGCACCTTCACTTGGTTCTGCATCCATTATCTATAGCGATGCAGCTTTGACTACCGTTGCAGCAGACGGTTACTACTCTGATGGTATAATAGTTCGTGAGCAAGTGTCAGGCGTATTGCTTCCTCAAGAAGTATGTCCATCGTGCACACCTGTAAGCTACAACTGCGTAGAGGGTACATGCGTTGACCCCGGAGATGGTAGCGGAACTTACGATACACTAGAAGAATGTATTGCTTCTTGTGGCGCAAGTCCTGTTCTTAGAATAGATTGGGCAGTTGGGAACCAAAATGGAGGTCAGTTGATTATATATAACAGCTCAATGGTAGAGCTATTAAATATAACTAGTACTTCTGCAACACCACAAAACGGGACAATATTCCCATTGGTATCAGAGATGCCGTACACTGTAAGGGGTCAGTGGTTGACCGGAAGCGGTAACATAATTCGTTATAACATTTGCAATATCATAGATGAATTATTGGTGTATGCTAGTTCGGTGATTGACATTAGTAATCCGTATGAGGATTATGTAGTAACACCAACTCCTGTACATACACTTGTACAACTAAACGCAGGGAACGTACCTCTTGCTGCTTGTCCAATTGCTTAAAATAAATATATATGCCAAACGATACATTAACATATAGCGAGTCGGCTCAAGGATGGGTATCATTCTACTCATTTTATCCTGATTGGATGATAGGTATGAACAATTACTTCTATACATTTAAGGAAGGTAATTTATATAGGCACAATGTGAACGAATCTAGAAATACGTTCTATGGGGTTTTTACACCGTCTCTCATGAGGTCTGTATTTAACGATGCCCCATTGGAGAATAAGCTGTTCAAGACTTTAAACTTAGAGGGTGATTCCGCTTGGAGTGCTACTCTTGAGACTGACATTCAAGATTCGGGATTTATTGAAAAGGATTGGTTTGAGAAGAAGGAGCAGTCTTGGTACGCTTTTGTAAGGAACTCAGGGACTACTCCTGCTCTACCATCAGAGTACTTTCTTAGGTCAATGAATGGTATAGGCAGAAGCACTACCATAACAGGTACAGGTGCTGCTGTTCAAGTAAACTTTGTAATCGGGTCAAGTCCTATTCAGATAGGGAGTATTATAAGCATAGGTGATACGTTATACTATAACCTACCACCTTCGTTTTCTTCTCCTGTTCTTTTTGGTAAAGTAACCAATATACAGGTTAACTACCCGTCTTCTTTAAATAGGATTACAGTGGATACGACAATACCGGGAGCAACTATACCGGGAATACAGAATCCATATATCATGTATATTAAGAATTCGGTAGCAGAATCTCATGGAGTTTTAGGACATTATTGTGTTTTTGAGTTGGAAAATGACTCCGCTAGTAAGATTGAGTTGTTTGCTACTGAGTCTAGTATAATGAAAAGTTATCCTTAAAATTTTCAATATCTTTGTGTAGATGGCACTTAATATACGACCATTGAACATAAATGATTACGACACCATTTTGGTGGGGTGGTGGAAGGATTGGGGATGGACTCCTCCTGAAAAGGACTTCCTCCCGGGGGATGGGACAGCAGGTATAATGGTTTTAGATGAAGAGGTTCCGGTTTGTGCAGGGTTTATGTATACCACCAATTCAAAGGTGGCTTGGATTGATTGGATAGTATCCAACAAGGATTATAGGAAGAAACCACACAGGAAAGAGGCATTATCATTACTCGTAGATACACTGACTAATATTAGTAGAAATACGGGTCATAAATATGGTTACGCATTAATAAAACACCCAAGTCTGATAGATACCTATAAGGAATTAGGTTATATAAAAGGCGATGGGTACACAGGAGAAATGATTAAAGTATTATAATATGGCAGTTACAACAGCAGCAATAGTTGGTATAGCAGCAACAGCAGGAACAACAGCTATGTCTTTCACACAGGCAGGTAAGCAAAGGAAACTTCAGCGTCAGGCAGAATCAGAAGCGGCTGAAGCAATGTCTGCAGCAAGGAAAAAGCTTGATGTAAATTTCTATGAGCAACTAGCTATTCAAAAAGAACCATACGAACTTGAGCGTGAGGCTTTGCTTTCAGCAGGAGCACAGGCTATTGAGGCAGGACAAGAAAGTGAGAGGGGTGCAGCAGCTACAGCAGGCAGGGTTATGATGGCACAGCAAGCCGGTCAACGCCAAATAGCAGGTGCTATGGGTCAAGAGATGGCAGGTCTTGAGAAACTTACTGCTGCAGAAGACGCAAGGCTTGCAGGAGCTCAAGCCGGTCTTGATTTGGCTACGGCACAAGGTGCTCAACTTGCAGCAAGAGATGCTCAGCAAGCAGCAAACCTAGCAACAACACAAGGTATGGCAGGCGTTACAAGTCTTGCAGGTCAAGTTGCTACTTCTTTGCCGTTGTTTGCAAAAACACCAAGTGCTAGGATTACAGGTCAAATAGAAAATTTTGGAACCAATAAATTGGGACTTCAACAATCTGATATTCAAAAAAGTATCGGGTTATTAGGTGTCGTTGATAATGTAGACTTTAGCAGGGTTGGAAACATGAGTGAGCTACAATTTAAAGATTTTATGGGGAAAGTTAATCCTGATACATTAAGAAAAATACAATCACAATTCCCAACTTCAGCAAGTTCGTTTATGCCTGATATGTATAAATCCCCTAACTTATTTTCTCCATCATCAACATTAGGAGCATTTGCAATACCGGGTATTGGTGGTTAGTAAACAATAAATAATTAAAAGATGGCAGGTACATATTTCGGTTATGCTGAGAGGAATGCGAGTGATGAAATAAATTGGTCGCAGGTTGGTAAAAATCTTACCGACATGCTTAGCAGTGAGGCTAAGATTCGTGAAGAGAAGAAGGCGGCTATTGACAAGGCGACAAGAGAATATGGTGAGACGTTGGCAAATGCTCCTCAAGGTGAACACCAAGGTATAAACCAATGGGCATTGACCTATGCAGATAGTGCTCAGCAAGCTAGGCTTATGCAGGACAGGCTTCTTAAGTCAGGTCAGCTAAAGCAAAGAGACTATTTGGTTATGCGTCAGAACATAACTGATGGTACTTCTCAAGCTTTTAACCTCATCAAGGAGTACCAAGCTGAGTATAAAAATAAAATGGAAAGGTTTCAGAAAAAAGAATCTTCAGGATTTGAAGCTGATTTAATGGCTGAAGCTGAAGGATTTGCGAATTTTAATGAATCAGAATTATATATTAATCCAACTGACTTTACTGTTAACATAGCAAAAAAAGAAAAACAAATAGTTGATGGCAAGGAGGTTTATGTGATGAGTAAAAACCCAAATAATTTTACTACGGTAAATGCCATGAGGAATAGAATCACAGGAAAGTTCAACAGGTTGGATGTATCAAAAACTCTTCAAGCGGGAGTAAACGTATTGGGTAAAGAGAAAGATGCTATAATTAAATTGGGTACACTTACTCAAGGTGGTTCAATTACTGAGATAATTGATATAACAAGACGTAAAGATTTTGGTGTAGAGGCTAAAGAGGCTGTGTCTCTTTATCAAAGAGCAGAAGACACATATCTCGATTCAGTATTATCTAGTCCTGATGATGCCATGTCGGTTCTTTACGACTATGTAAACATTGACCCAAAGAATAAAAAAAACTATACATACACTTGGGACCCTAAAGAAGCAGGTGGTAATGTTATATTGTTTAAAAATAGTCCTGCAGGTAGACCTGTTGCTCAACTTGATGATGCACAAATGGAAGTAGCTAAAAATGCTCTTCGTGAAAAGTTTAGGATAATGCTTGATAGAGAGGTTGAGATTAAGCCTACAGCACAGGCACAGCTTCAACAGCCAAGACCACCATCAGAAGGTGAGCTAGACCGTGCTGATAAGAAAAGAGAAGCAAAAAACTTTGCAGAAAATCTATCTTCCCTTTTAACGGGTAATGACGACCAAGTAAATAGTGCTTATGGATATTTTGGAGGATTGGGAGTACGATTGAGAAGAGATGAAAATGGAATATATGTAAAAACAAAAAGAGGAGAAGTTCCCTACCTATTTAAGAATAATACTCCTGATGATTTGGCTAAAGCAATAGTAAGTGCAACAAATGTAAATACCCTTAACGAAGATGATATTGTAGGGTTTTCAAAACAATTTAATAGGGGTCGTGGATTGAATAGAACATCAACAGGAGAATCAATAATTAGCGGAACTGCTCCTGCTGAAGAATTTACTGCAGTGATAAATCCTTCAATATTTACTAGCAAGTCAGAAAAGTCAAGTGTAAATCTACAATCAATTTTACCAAAAGGTTTTGTGGTTAAAGACATAGGAGGACTTCTAGGTAATGATGTTGAAGTTACTGCACCTGACGGAGTTACAAAGTATATATATAACGCAAATATGAAAAAGGATGATGCAGAAGCTGCAGTTGATGACCTTCAACAATTTATACAACTAAATAATGTAACTTCAACTGCAGCACCTGCTGCAGTAAAACCTGCAGTTCAATCAACAATGAAACCGGGAAGGGATAGATAAAATTAAAATAAAAAATTAAGCATGCCGGACTTAAGACAAGCATTAAGAGATTTTGTAACTACATCTAATAGTGGAAAGTATAGTGATGAGGCTACCTTGTTATCAAAATTCCCTGAACTTAAAGGATATAGTATTGATGCTTTAAGGGATTTTGTAACTACATCAAATAGTGGAAAGTATGCCACAGAAGATGAGTTGCTATCCAAGTTCCCCGAATTTGGGATTGGTACTACAGAAATAAAAAAAAAAGAGGTCGTCCTCCCTCCAAGCCCAAACCCAAATGCTACGGATTTACCATTGGGCATTGGTTCATTGGAATATGCAAAACCAACTAAGCCTGTTGCAGTAAAAGATGCAGAGAAACTTGCGGTTGGTCCAATGGGCATAACAGGACTAGAGAGAACTAAAGACTATGTGCCTGCTAGCGACCAAGGCAAACAGGGTACTATATTAAATACCGTATCATCATTAGATAAAGGTTTCTACAAGAACCTTATAGGTAGTCCCGTAAAAGGATTAGGTACTGCTTTAGAGGGTGTTACAGGAAAAGGATTTGTTAGTGATGCACTCATTAGGTTTGGTGACTATTTCAATAAAACAATTGACGAACTAACTCCTCAAGATGAAGAGTTTAAGAATAGCTTGACCGACCAATTTGGTCAAGCGTTTGGACAGGTTGCATCACTAGTTGTTACGCAAGGTGCTGCAGGATTAGCATCAAAAGCTCCAACCGCAGCAGCTGCAGCGAAATCAGCATTGGCGGCACAAACTGCACCAACTGCAGCAGGAGCAGTGTCAGCTTTAAAGACATTGGGTTCTGAACTAGCTAGTCCAACTGCAGTAAGTGCCGGCTTGGCAATGGGTCAAGGAGAATTTGAAAGGGCGAAGGCAGCAGGGGCAACAGACGAGCAAGCGTTTGAAGCATTTTACAAGAACGCAGCTGTTGGCTCAGTGCTAGAGAAGATACCTGTCATGCAGTTCTTGAAACGATTCGAGAAGGCAAGTGCAGGTGGTATCAGCAATTACATTAAGACAAAAGGAGTTTCAGGTATTGTAGGAGGTATTGAGGAGATGACCACTGAGGTTCTCCAAGGTATCTACGCAAACTTAACAGCACAAGATATTTACGATTCGAATCAAAAGATGTTTGATGGTATTGGTGAAGCAGGTGGTGTAGGATTTGGTGTTGGTTTCTTGCTTAATGCCATGGGTGTTAACGTAAAAATATTAAGAAGCGAAGGAAGAGAAGAGGAGGCACAGGTTGTAGAAAACCAAATTGCACAGTTTGAATCTCAAGCAGCTAATGGTGGTGTATCTTCTTATAAGATTAGTGGTGTATCTGTAAAGTCTCCTGAGATTATCAATAAGATGATTGATAATATGGATGCCACTGACTTGCTAAGGGCAAACATTGAGATAGAGAATGACCCCGAACTTAATACCAAGTTACAGGATAAGATTGTAACATCATCTATTAAGGAGCAGGTAAGACAAGGGAATCCCGACCTCAATGAGACTAGTCTTGATGCCATCACTAAATTAGAGTTGGAGTTAAGAAAGCTAGAAGGAAATACAACACAAACCGGTAAGGACAAAGCTGCTGCAATAAGGTCTCAGATAAAAAACATTCAAGAGAATCAACTAACCGAAGAGGTAGATAATACAGCTAGGATTGCTGAGTTGGAGGGAATACTTTCAAGTGCTGACAGTAACCTTGCAGAGACAGGCTTTACATCACTATCTCAAGATGCAAGAGTTGAAATAGAAAAAGAATTACAAGACTTAAAAACAAAACAAGATGTTCAAAAGCAAACAGCAGGTCAAGTACCTGTACAGTCAAGAACCGAAGGTGGCAGAGAAGTGGCGGAAGGAGAACCCGAAGCAGGACCTCAAGTCACTACCGAAGAAGGTGTCCAAGCAGAAGTCGTCCAAGAAGAAGTAGACCAAGACATTGAAAGGAATAGGATTAGCGATAAAGTATTTGAAGCCAAGAAGAACATGGCGAGGGCAGATGATACTGAGGCAGCAATAAAAGAATACAATGCAGCCAAGAAAGAGTTGGATGACTTTGATGCATCTGTAGAGGAAAAGAAGGATAAGAAAAGGGCACAGTTAAGTGTTCAAAATATTATTGAGGATGAGAAGACTGAATCTCAAAAGCCAAATTATGAGTACAAAGAATTGTACGACCAAGACCCAAGGTTAGCTGCATTGCAAAGTTCAAAAGACTTGCTTGACTTTATTAAGTCTGAAAACCTAGAGGAAAGAAGTGCTACAAGAGGACAGACTATTGAAGAGGCAAAGAAATCCCAAGAACGTAGCATATCATATATTGAGCAAAGCATTGCTGACTTAGAAGCAGACCTTCAAGCTAACCCTATAGTGTCCTCAAAGACACAGGAGGTTGCACCCGTTGCTGAAGCAGTACTTGAGGTAGAGCAGTACGTCCCAATAACTGAAAGTGAATTGTCTCATAGCAAGTTTACAAGAGACAATGCCACTAATTACGAAGAAGATGAAAGGGAGTTAGAAAGTGGTAGAATGTCTACATATCTTTCATCCATAACAGTTTCATTAGAGGATGAAAACGGAGACACTGTTGGTGGTCTTACAAAACTTACTGATGAATACGGTGATGTCACTTGGAATGTTGAAGACGAGGATGGTATTCAACTATCGGAAGATGGATACGATACTAAAGAAGAAGCAAAGAAGGCTCTTGTAAATAAAATTAATAAGACAAGAAAGAAAGAGTTTGATAAGGAAGTAAAAAGAAAAGCCAAGGCTGCTGAAAAAGAAGCTGCAAAAAAAGCTAAGGCTGAATCAAAGAAAAAAACTAAATTAGCAAAAGATGAAACAGTACGACCCCAACCAACCGGAGACAGAACAGGACGGACAGAGAGCAGCCCAATTACGCCTCTTGAAGGTGCACCGTCAGTTCCGGGCGTTAACGGACCGGACCCACAACTTGTTGCCGTTGCAGAACAATATGCAAAAGACAACGGAATCCCCTTCAAAAGACAGGCAGAGTACGTCAAAGTAGACGAGAAAAGAGCAAAGAGAATAGCTGATGCCTATGAGGCAATGGCTAATGACCCACAGAATCCCAAAGTAAAGGAAGCGTATCAGAACCTTATCAAGCAAACAATTGCCCAATACAAGGCATTGGAAGATGCAGGATATAAGTTTTGGTTTATGGATTTGAACATACCTAGTAATGCTGAGTATGCATCAACTCCATATAATGCTATCCGTGATTTGCGAAAGAATAAAGAGATGGGTGTATTCCCAACTACAGATGGATATGGTGATGGTGGTTTAACTGAAATAGATGTAGAAAACAATCCAATGTTAGCTGACACGGGATTGAAATGGGCGGTTGGTGGACCGGGTGGTGAAATGAAAACAGTATTAGCCAATGACCTTTTCCGTGCAGTACATGATGCGTTTGGTCATGGCTTAGAAGGTGCAGGATTTAGAGCAAGGGGAGAAGAGAATGCTTGGCAAGCTCACGTAAGATTATTTACAGGCTCAGCTATTGGTGCTATAACAAGCGAGACAAGAGGACAGAATTCATGGTTGAACTACGGACCTAATGGAGAGCAGAACAAAACAGCGAAAGTTGAGGACACTGTTTTTGCAGAACAGAAGGTAGGTCTTATGCCCAAGTGGACATGGACAGAAGGAAAGGCTGCTGACATGGAAGAAAAGCAGCCACCAAAACCAAAAGCAAAACCTGTTGTAGAAGAGGAAGCCGGACCTACTGCAGAAGACTTATCCTCAATTGAAGCGATGCTTGATTTGGATATGGATAACGAGGATAATATGCTCAGTGTCCTAAACGCTCTTGATAAAGTAGATAATGCAATAACAAAAAGGCTTCGTGGTGGTGCTAACGATGCTCTACTTGCATTACCATTATCTACTGTACAATTAGTAGTGAAAACACTTAAGGCATTGGTCAAGGGTGGTATGATGCTACGTGATGCCATCAGGAAAGTATCTGCTGACAATAACATCTCTCAGCAATTGGTCAAGGATATACTTAACATATCTGAGATTCAAGATGGTTTCAATGAGTTGATGGATAAGGTTGGTGCTATGATTGAACGCCAAAGAAGAAGAGGCACTCCTGAAGCTAGAATGATTAGCAACATTGATACCCTTGTTAGGAACTCAGAGGTATACCAAAATGCAAATGATGCACAAAAGAAAATCCTAGAAAGGGAAGCAAGGGCAAAGGCAGGTGCTCCTGCTAGAAGAGCCCCGTCTATAGGTCGTATCCTTGGTGCACTAAAAGACATTACAAATGTGTCTAGGGAAGACAAGCTTAAAATCATAAGTCAGATAAGGCAGTTGTCAAAAGACGCAGCCAAAGATTTGGCAAATGAAATCCGTGACCTGCAAAAGACCGGTAAGATTACTGTCAGCCAAGCAGCGAACATTGTTGCAAGGTTTGGTAAGGTAAATATGCTCAGCGAAATATCAGTGTCAAAGTTTGTTGATTACATGACCAAGGTCTTTAACGATGCTGAGTATAATTCAAAGTTGAGTTCAGCAAAGAGCACCAAGAGAGATATTGCCAAGCTTTCAAAGAACAAAGACAAAGATGCCAACCTCAGAGACTTGGGTCAGGAGTTTATCAAGATAGACCCATCAATGGTTAAAGACATTGACGAGTATAATGAGATGGCATCTAAGATAAAGGAAGCCATCAAAGGGTCAACCATTAGAGGTCAGAAGGTGTCATTCGCTAGTACCGTTAATGTTCAAGATGCATCTGCATATATTAAGGATACGTTGGACGCTCAAGACAAAATGATGCGTGCAGAAAAGGCTGCTGAGATACAAAGCCTTATGGGAATTGACGTATCTGAGTTTAGCTATGACGATATGATGATGCTGTTAGAGAGTGATAAACCTATTACCAAATACAATGAGGGCATCATCAGAGATACTATTAACAGAGCGTTTGGTATATACTCAAGCATCATAAAGGATGCGATGAGAACAGGCAAAGACCCATTCACGGGTGAGGATGTTAAGTTCACTGACTCTCAAAAGGATGTGGTTAATAGGTTCATGGCTATGGACTTGAATGTTCTTAGTCCTAAAGAAGCACTTCAGGCTGTTGACGCTCTTGCTAACTTCTTGCAGAATCAATCTACTGCAAGGATGGAGGCTGTCGTTTCACAATACAATGGAATTGTAGGTACAAAAGAACTTAAGGCAAAGGGAATAAAAGCTTTTAAACTAAGGAAGTACGGCTCTCCATTGCTTGCAAGATTCTTAGGAGAGCAGACCACAAACCTTAATGTTCTTTTTGAAAGAATGTTTAAAGGTGTTACTGCAGGAGGCATGGTGATGGATAAGATGGGATTAACAAAGCTTATCAATAAGAAAGCAGCTGCGCAAACAGAAGCCAATAAAATTGTAGATAGATTTGTTAATTTATTCTACGATAAGAAAGCAAATGGAGAAGCATTTAACTCTTCATATAACAACACTGAAAGGGGCATGGCAGCCTTTATGATGAGGAATGTTATTGGTACTGAGCAGGAGATGAAGGCTGAGTTCAATAGAAGGAAAGGTCTTATAAAAGAATCAATAACTGCACTTAAAAAAGGAAATGACAAAGAGAAGGCTAAAGCTGAACTATATCAAAAAGTTTACGATAATATACTAGCAGATTCAAATACAATTGAAGAAGTAAAAAAGAAAGTAGACGAAGTAAACCTAGAAGGTATTAACTTTTGGTTGGATGAGTGGAACAATAAATACGACCAATTAGCTGAGGTAGCTGAAAACGTATACAATAAAAAACTAGACAAGGATATTAACTACACCCCTGATAGGTTCTTTACGCTTAGCTCAGATACGGGTGCTGTAGAGATTAGCAATAGTGAGTCTGCGTTCTTGGTCAATAGCGGAACAAACGATTTATACCAAAGGGAGACAGGCGTTTTGATGGAAGCAGTTAGACCCGACTCATTGTCTAAGGGTAGGTATATTGATTTGTCATTTGATAATAACAATGCAAACTCAATGTATGATGCATTGGTTGACATTAATACTGCTGCACCTATAAGACAGATTGAAGCATTCTTGAACTCTCCTGACTTTGAAAGCGTGTTTCCTAATTCTGATGATGCAGAAATCATAAAGGGTAAAAAAGGAAAACCGGGAAGGATTGATATGTACATTAGAAACATAAGGAATAAGAATCCTTATTCTAATGATGAGTTAGCTTCGGTAGTAAAGAAACTTAATAAGATTGCCGCCATTGGTGTTGGTCAAGCGTTGGGTGGTTTTACTCAACCATTCAAGCAGGTTATTCCTGTTATGCTTAACACTCTTGTCAATGCAAAAGGTAAGCTAGACTTGTCTGCAACATTTAATAAAGCTAAGAACGACTTTATTAATAATTCAGGATACTCAATTGCCAATAGAGGTATTGAGTCTCAGGCACAAGTAGAGTCATTAAATAAGTTGGTAGAAGAGGTATCAAAGTCTAAGGGTGAAAAGCTTATCAATGGCATTGAAAAACTGAACAAGTGGTGGCTAGATACATTCTTGGTTAAGCCGGATGTATTTATTGCTAGAGCATCTTGGCTTACGTACTATGAACAATCTTTGCAAAAGCAGGGTATTGATACAAAAGATTTAGACTACTCTACTCATAAACTAAATGAGGATGCTGCCAACTACGCTCAGCGTATGGTTGATAGGCAACAGAACGTGTCAGATTCAGACCTAGCAGGAAAGTTTTTTGCAAGCAGAGAATCGTCAACTCAATTGTTGGTTAAAACAATAATGCCATTTGCTAGCTTCAGAATGAACCAAGCATCTAGGTTGGGTGCTGACCTTGCTACATTAACCAATAAGACATCTTCAAAAGAAGATAAGGACATAGCAGCAAGGTCTCTTGCAGGATTTGGTGTTGAGGTGGCAACATTTAGATTGGTGTCAATCGGCATATCAATATTGTTAGGCAGTTTGTCAAAGGCAATAATGGGGATAGATGAGGATGATGAGGAGTATGAAAAGAGGGTTGACAACATTATAAAGGGTGCTAGGACAGGAACATTTACTGACATCTTCTCTCCTTTGCCTATTTTAGATAAGCCAATTCAAGAGATAGGTGCTGCTATAACACAACAAATTGAGGATGTAACAGAACTTCCTGTTGCTATGTACTCTCCAAAATCAGGAGAGTACTTCCAAAGTGCAGGTTTGTTTGGTATATCTCTTGAACGGGCATCTCAATTAGCTGAAATAATAAAACTGTCTGTAACAGGAGAATATACCGATGACTTTGGCAAAAAGAAGACAATATCTTCTGATGCACAAGACGCTCTGAAGATGCTTATTGTTCCTGCATTAATGACAAATGTTGGACTTGCTCCATCTGAGGTTAACAGCATTGTTAGATATGGTATTAAGGATTCAAAAAAGGCAAGGAAAAGCTCTCAAGAGAAGAAAGAAAAGGTAGAAAGAACAGAAGATAGAGAAGAGAATAAACAGCAGAAGCTAGAAGCGTTTGAGAATGTAAAACAAGAAACATCTGACCCCGAAATTCTTAATGCTATAAATGAGAAGATAAAGGAACTTAAAGCAACTTCACAGCAGAAGACTCAGATTGAAAAGAAAAACAAAGCTGAGCGTTCTTTAAAGAAGTCTTTACTCGTAGACCCTGCAACCGGAGAAGAGTATGATACCGAAACAGAACTCAAGAGGTACAACAAAGACTTATGGGAGCAAAACTTTGGAGAGGATTCTAAATGGTTCAGAGAGCATGAGGCAGAAAAAGAAGCAGAGAAGTTATTGAACCAAGAGATTAGGAGAATGGAAGACGAAGAGTATGACTACACTGCTCCCAAGAAAAAGAAAAGAGCAAGGAACTCTGACGGAACATTCAAAAGAAAGCGAAGAGAACTCTAGACAAACCTTACATACTTCAGACCTCTCTGCTTATCGTAATACACCATAAGCTCATCGTCTGAGGTAGCACTTTCACGGGGAGGGCGACCTCCCCACTTTAGTGTTCCTTCAAGTTGATTCGCTTTGCCGTAGATAATACCATCCTCACACGCCCAAATTATTACGGGCGTTATCCTCTTGTCAACCAACTTGACAAGCTTCTTCGCTGATATAGGTAGAGGGTATGCATCATGCATGGTTCTTATTCGACCCTTCACCTCAACGTATGAGATTAGTTTACCCTCCTTGTCAAAGACTTTGTAGTCTATATCGTGTGGGTCTAACTTTTTAAATGACCCTTCAAAAATCTTTACGAATACTTCAATTGCCTTCTTCTCCCTTATTAGGTCTTGCTCTGTTTCAAAAATCATCATCCTCCATTATTTTAATTGCTTCTCTAAGGTCTCGCATTAGCGATTTGATGTTAATCCGTGCGTCAATATATTGCTTGTCTACCAAATTATCGTAAATTTTAGTGACAAGGTCGTGGTATCCCTCCGTCATAAACGAAATTCTTCGACCCCTTTCATATTGCTGCTCCTTATTCATCAAACATGTTCCTTATTTTCCTTTCAATTATAAACTCATGACCTACCGGAGTATTTTCGTCTATAAAATTAACAATTCTATTTAATCTTTTATCATTACCTGCCAAGTCTTTCTTCATATTTGCCATCTTTTCTTTCAACAAAGTGTTTTCATTTATCAGGTAGGCAATTTTAGTGCTTAATCTGAATATCTCATTCTTTAAATCATACTCTGTTGTCAACTCTTCAGTTGGCTGCTTCTCTAGTATAAACAACTCCCTGCACTTTGTATACTTACCTAGTATCTCAATATCTACATCCAATAGTTTATTTATTGTTCTAGTGTAGTGTATTATGGTGGTATAATCTTTGCCTAAAAATGAACCTATTCTGTTCAGACTGTACCCATACTCTCTGAGTATCTTTGCAAAAATCATCCTTCCCTCTACTAAGTATCTCATTCTTTTCTTTGCAGTTACGTCTGTTACTAGAACCATATTTATAATATCACGTAGCACCTCTAAATCATTCCTTTCCATACACTTCTGTTTTAATTCCGATTTGATTAAGTTCTTTGATTCTAAATTCCTGCAACTTTGAAAGCTTTCCGCCCGGTCTTTTGATTTCGCTGAACAGCACGTCAGAGTTTGGTGGTATAGCAATGAGGTCAGGGATACCATTCTTATTAGTCCTAATAAGCTTAATAACGTAGTATCCCTGAGCCTCTAACTCCTTTATCCTCTTACTCTGTATCTGCTGCTCGGTCATAACTGTCCTTATAATATTTATTTAGCATATCAATATATGAATATCCAAAATAGATTTCTGCATTTTCTTCTGTATCATTCTCAATCATCCATTTATGAAAGTCAATCATTTGATTATAAAACATTATACTTGCCTCCTCAATAAGTTCGGGTCTTATAAATGAGGAGTTAAGACAATCTGAATTTACTTCTTCAACCAACCAATTTACTGCTGTTTGTTTTCCCATTGTGTATTAATTTCATTATCAAATAACTTAAGTCTATCTTTCAAATCGTTTATTCTATTGTCGTCTAATATGTTAGACATTATACTATATAGCCAACTATTTTCCTGCATCTCAACAATGTCAGGGTTTACGGAAATCCTTGTTTTAATGTCTTCTATTATTTCATTTCCTAGAATAAGCATTCTGTCAAACTTCTCGTATACGTCTTCTGTTTGTGCCATAGTTTATTTGTTTATTTCTAATAATAGTTTGAATAGAACATAGGTTATACCGAATACTAATACACTTGATGCTATAATTAATCCACCTCCGTGCTCTTCCATTATATCATTAAGTTTCCTAATATACCAATTAAATAGGTGTTGTATCAATACGATGAATAGGCAAAGAGATATTGTTGCGATTGTTAGTGCCATGTTATTTGTATTTAGGTATGTCAATATCAAACTTATATATGCAAGTATGTTCTACGTATTTGCTCATTAATAAAGCATATCTCTCTTGGTCTTCTTTTGATTCCGATGGGGTGTTGAAACTCAAAATACCATGTTTATTCCAATAGGCACATACATAAAAGGTTTTATTAGTGCTGATAGCTACCTCTTTTGCCTCTACTTTTATTATCTCAATGTCTGTTTGTTGTGCCATAGTTTATTTGTTTTGATTTAATTGTCCTTGCATCCACAATGCACCTCTTGAAAATCCATCGGTGAAAGTGCATTCATTTGTTAAGTCAAAGTTGTCTTTGTTGTACAACTTCCAATCATCAAATCTCTTCATTGCTATTTCTTCTTTAGTTACCACTACGCTTGGAATATAATGTGGTATTGAATTAGTTCTTTCTATACTTTCAAGTGATTCTAATTGTTCTTCTAATGCTTCTATTTTTGCATCAATGCAGAGTTTATTGTTTCTTAATCTTTTAAGTTCAGTTCTCGTGTCTTCTATTGCTCTTTCTATTTTGTTCATGGTCTTTGTTTTTGTAATTATCACTTCTATACTTATCAATAAGTCGCTCAGCAGCTGCCTTTAAACCATCAATACTATTGCTACTACTCAGCTCTTCTTCTGTTACCCAAACTTCAGTAGATTTAATAGTGTTATTAAGATAGTCCACGTATTCCAATTTAAGTTTATAGTACATGTTTACTTGTATTTACCCACCCATTGTACTCCTTGGGCGGTGGTGATTGTTTTGGGTTTAAGTTCATGTTCACTATAAGTTATACTGTAATCAACTTCTTTAGTTACTGTGAAGTCTACCATCTCACACTCAAACTCTGTTGGGTATTGGTGGAGGGATTGGATGTATTCATCAAACCATACTGTATAGTTTTTAATAGCCTTAATTATCTCCCAAGCAGTAGGATTTGTTGTTGGTAATATACCGACAAGAGTATTCCTAAGAATTGTAATATCCTTCTCTGTGTACTTATACTTCTCACGGGCAACTTGATAACCTTCTTTATGACCTTCTTCCCAACCATCCATCCAAGTCTTTATCTCTCTACCATCTCTACAATGATATTCAGGAAAGGGTATAAGTATCTCAACATCATCCTCAATAGGTGGTAGTAAGTCTACACCTTCAAGGATGGGTGAACCGTTGAGTGGGAGGTGGGCAATGATTTTTTTGTAATCAGAAGATGTGTTGTAATGATGTCGTTTATATACTTGTGATGGATATTCTTTATTCCAATAGTAATCACCTACTTCAATCCCCGAATCATCTACTACCAATAGGTAGTTGTCTGTTTTAATCAGTTTGTGTGTCATTTTATCTTCTTTTAAATGTTAGGTCATAGTTTTCAATACCTCTTAAATACATTTCTTTCAGCAATTGTTGTTCAATCTGTCTTGCTTTCTTAAATATTGCTTCAAATTTGGAATCATCCATTTGTGATAGTTCTTTGGGGAATTGGTCTTGTAATTCATATAGTAACCAATTGACTGCTGTCTCACCGCCAGATTCACCTAACATAAATTCATGCTGTTGTGCCATAGTTTATTTGTCTTGATTGTTATTCATTTCTTCTATCAGGTCAAACATAGAGTTAAAGGCATCCATTTCAGTCTTGCCAAATGTATGTATCCATACTCCTTTTCTTTTTACTGAACACTTGTAATCTCCATCAGCATCTTGTTTTATTATACAAGTGCTGAAGTCTTGGTATATCATTTGTTTTTCTATTTTAATTCTGTTCTTGCAACCATAGCATCTAGTCTATCAAATGCATCTGCTAGTTGTATGAAAGCTCTTTTCCAATATGAATCCATTGCTGGAGTCATTGAATGAGAAAGGGCAGCTTGTCTCATTTCTATTAGAAATTCTCTGTTTGAAAAATCAATAGTTTCAAACACTTTTGTGTTGTTGTTACTTGTTTCCATTTTTATTTTGTTTTTGTATGAAGAGGATGTCTAAATTTTGGTAGTCCACAAATTTTACATTGAGAGGTTGTTTCATCTTCTTCAAACAAATGAAAGTTTGATATGGATGTATTTGCAGTTGAAGAAACTTGTATCTGTTGTGGACAATACGAACATTGATTTGTGTATGGAGAATACACCCTTCTGCATTTAGGGCATTCCCATCCTGAATTTTGTGACATATTATTTGTTTTTGTAAAGTTATTTAATCATCGTGTCGGTTAGGTGCGCACTTATACGCATTTTTTTTAAATCTTTATCCAATCTTTCAAGGAACGACTCCTCGCCATCATCTCCTGACAGTAGCCAATCTATCCTGTGAGCATACACCTCAGCTATCCTTAAATACTTGACAGCTAACTTGAACCTTTCGATAACCTCATCGGGATATTTGTAGTGACACAGGTCTTCAGGATACTTCTTATACCATTCATCGCCATGCCATGACTCTTCCTTGAGTTCTTGCCTAGTTTTTGGCTTGCCACTCATCTCTATGGCTTTCTCGATAGTTTCAGCTATGTAGCCTATCTTATATTGGTCGTAGTTGAATCTTCCTCCGCTCATAGTTTTTCTATTTCTTGTTTTACTTCCATCCAAAATAAATACTTATTCCCGTAGTAAGTGCCTTTTGGGTATATTGGAGTATTATACTCATTAAGCAATTCATCTACTGCAACCAATGCACATTGTTTTGCATACTGATTTCTATTCAAATGAGTGCTATCGCTTATACTCATTGATTTTACAAGGCTAATTGCTTTTTCTTGTGGTGTCATATTGTTTATTTGTTATAGGTTTCGTTAAATGTTTCATTGTAATAGGCTTCAGCATATTCATTCTTATAATCAATTAATGATTGACCATCTAAATGAGCATCTTTCAAATTGTCCTTTTCAATCTGAAGAAATCTGCCGAAATCCTCGTGACCATGAAATTTAATTGAACCATCTTCCTGTCTGCGTTCAACCAAGATAAAATTCAATAATTGCATAACCGCACTCATTGGTTTTTTCCTTACTTCTACTGATGGTTTCCAAGAGATTGTTGTTGTTCCTGTCTGATTCATGTTATTTGTTTTTTGTAAAGTTGATTAAATAATTGTGCAATAGACTACGCATTTATACGCATTTTTATTGTGCCATGTTATTTGTTAAAGGTTTCGTTATAATAAATTTCAAACATTGGTTTATCTATTTCATTCTCCTTGCCTCTCCAAAATGATGCACACTTATGCATATTATCTTTCTCCATTTCCTTTGCTTGTTGAACAGTGTAGTCGTATCCTTCAAGCTCAAGTTCTTTAACCAACCAATCAACTGCAGTCAACGATTTGTTGATTTCATTTTCTATCTCAAGAGCAGTGGGGGCGTATTCACGCCCCTTTGTTCTTGTTATTTTATCGTGTGCTTTTTTTATCAACTTTTCCATGATATTTGTTTTAAATTAATCCGTACAAATCTGAATACTTGTCAACCTTTTTAATCTTTTTAATCTTCTCGCAAACTTTACAATAGACGGCTAACTTGTCTAACCTTGTATTGCTTTTGTGAAATTCTGTCTTCGGTTTTTCTTCTTTACATCTTGGACACTTCTTCATTTTGAAAATGTTTTAATAAAAAATTGCATTTAAATTATTGCTGTAAATATTATTTAATTTTTGACTTACCTGAGTCAATGATATTTTTTTATATTTAGAAAAATCTCCCATGGATTTAAATACTTTATTTGTCTTTAAACATAATACTTTTTTATTAAGTCTTTCTTTTAATTGTTTTTTTTGTTTTTCTGTATATTTCCTTGGTTTGAATTTATCTGATAAAACAAAGTGAATTCTATTTTCACTTGATGATACCCATTCTAAATTAGATGCACTATTGTTATACCTATTTAAGTCTTTGTGGTTTACACAGTCTTTACCTTTTTGTTTTTTACAGAAAGCGTCTGCAACTAATCTGTGTACATAATGCGATTTCCTTTTATTGTTGTTATATAAAAGAACCATCATGTATCTGCCTGCAACTACATTAACAAGATGTTTGTTTCTTTTTATATTTAGTATCATACCCGTGTCTGATACCATATAGTTTTCATATCCTTCAATTTTTTTATAGTTCATTGTTGTTATTTATTGTTTTTGAAAAGTGAGATAATGTGAAATCTTTCTTTTTAGTAACTGCTTTGTATATATCTTCCTCAATTCCACCCTTTGAGAACACCCAATAGACATGGTTAAACTTCCTGTCCTTGGTGGTCATCCTGTCCTTGCTCTGCCAATAACTCGTAGCACTGAAGTCAATGTTGTAGTACACCAAGTAGTCGGCTTCCTTCAAGCTGATGCCCTCCCTACCTGAAACAATCTGCAAAGCTATGTTTTTATTCGTGTCTTCAAAGACACTTAGCTCAGTAGTTAGCTCGTCACCGAATACCTGCTTCAATGCTTCCAACTCCTCCTTGAACTTATAAAAGATTCCAATCTTACAATCAGTAAAATGGTTCTTGATAAACTCAGCCTTGGTGGTATCAACAATCATTGACGCACCACTCTCAAACTTAATTGTCCCTGAGCAAAGCTGATGAACCTTCATCATAAGTTTAACGGGAGTGTCGGCAAGTATCACCTCAGTCTTGCCCTCTATAACCAAGTCCTTCTTGAGTCTTTTAATCATGCTGTAAGTTGACGGCTTCATATCAACATACAACACCTCCTCAATAGTCTTAGCCAAGAACCCTGCTTGAGCCTGCGTGTAGTTAATGGTATACGGCTTCATCAATTCAATGATAGTATCCAATCCGTTTGAGTAGTCATTGACAAGCATACCATTTACCTTACGCTGCTTGACCTTAACGTAGGTCTGTGCAAACTTATAAAAGTTACGGCATCCTTGAAATGGATTTCCCGGTATGCCATACACTTGATGGTACATCTGTGAGTATGACTCAGGCGTTGGAGTGCCCGACAGAAGGATAACCATTGAGTCATTCTTATCAATCAAATCTTTTACCGCCTCTGCTCTGTTACTTGGTTTAGGAAACGCACCCATGCCATGAGCCTCGTCACAGATTACCAAGTCCCAATTTGTATCGGGGTCAATGGTATGCAGACTTTCATAGTTTATCACACATAGAGAAAATGATGGTGATAGCAACTCAAAGTCTAAGAGAATAGAACTGATAGCCTTCTTCTTGGTTATGAACAGAACATTGTCTGCGTTAATCTTGTCAGCAATGCCAAGACTCGTCAATGTTTTTCCCGTTCTAACTTCCATCGCAAGGTATAGGAACCTGTTTTTAAGCAGGATTCCTACACCATTCTCTATAATCTGCAACTGATAATCTCTGAACTCAACACGACCAATCTTCTCATGAAGGCTTTTGTAATACTCGCAACTATCTACAATACGTTGAACCTCTTCGTTGCTGTTTGAATACTTCTTAACCTTTACAGTCTCCTTTGTCTTGCCTCGTCCTACGATGGTATCCTTTGTTGTCATCATTATTGTTTTTAAACTCTCGCAATATTGCCACATATCGTAGTCACTATACCCAAGGTTTCTATCAATCAGCTTCTTCATCCTGCTCCTTTTTCTTATGAATTATTATCCACCTACCCGTCAAATCCCTTCCTTCTTCCGGAACTGAGTTCTCTTTGAAGATGCCATACGATATTAACCACTTGTAGAACCTAGTCCTGCTGATGGTCATCTTGGCTTTTGGTCCGTAGTCAGGATACTCGCTGATGAACTCGTAGTACAAGTCTTGCTTGTACAACCTAACACCAACCTCCAAGCTTGTATTCTTTACTTGACCCTCAACCAATCCGCACCACTCAATGAAGTCATGGCAGGTCTCCGCTGACAACTGACGAATCTTTAAGTTGACAAACTTAGACTTGACCAATCCCGTCCTCAAGTAGTTCTTTAGACTACCTATCATATAGTTATCAAACTCACACCAATCGTCATCGTTCCAATCTCCAAACATCAACTTGCCAAACTCATCCAATGGCGTGAATGCCTTGGTATAATATTGGTGCAACTCCAACTCCCACTTGCGTCTTGCAAATGAATTGCCTGACCCCTTGATGGCATAGTTCGTGGTTATGGCAATCTTGGGAGACTTGCTGAATGGTATCTTGATGGCATCCTTGTTCTTCTTCTCAAGAGTCAACCCTTCAGTGACTACGCTGAACAGACGCTCGAAGTCGAAGTGTTTCTTCACATCATCAAAGCAAAGTATCTGAGTGTCAGCAGACACCAACTGATAGGCAAAGCTTCTCTCAAACGTGAATGACTTACCATCTATAACCACCAACTTCTTCATCTTGCTGAGGGCGTTCATAATCAATCCCTTACCCGTACCACCTTCAGGGTTGTCGCTAATGACCTCGTCATTCAGAATCACTGCCGGACAGAATGATAGGTTCTTGTACCCGTGAAGTAGGAATCCAATCGTGCTCTCCATTGCCTTTACCCTGCTATCATCACCACCGCAAATGTTCTTTATGAATCTCTTGAAGTCGCAGTTTCCGGTGACATCGCACATGGAAAAGTTCCTATCAATCACATGGTCTTTCCACACGTAACCGCCAAGGTCAAGATAATCTATCGTAATAACCTCATCCTTGGTAATCTTAACCGCACAATTCTTGTAGTACAAGTAGGCTGAGTCCTTGGTATCCTCAATAAAGTAGATGTCAATCGTACTCAGCATTGACAAGAACTCCTCCTTAAAGAATCTCGTATTGTCAGCGAAGTAATTGTATACCGCCACATCATCCAACTCAAGCAAGTGCCCAAGCACGTAGTCCTTAATCTCCTTGTCTGAGGTATGGTCAATCAAGTTGTTAGTAACTTTTACAAACACGTAGTTCTTGCCACCTTCAGGACAATACTTGTAGAATCCGCTGTCCTCCAAGAATTGTTTGAACAAGATATGTACGATTTTTATAACTCCTCTATCGTTCCTGTCCCAAAATGTCTGCTTCGCATTCTCTTCCTCAACCTTATTTAGTACAGCGTCAATAGTCTCGCTATCCAAGTTGGAGTCTTGCAATTGGTAGCGAATCTCTTTTTTTGATACACCTCTCCTCAACTTCGCTTTGATTTGGTTTACCCTCTCCTCATCCTCGTAGTACTTCGTACCGAAGTTTGCAGTATGCTTGTATGCTGAGTCAATCGTTGTCTGAATCTCACGAAGTGGGAAGTCATCCGTTGCGAATTGGTTCAGCACGTAGGAGGCAAGGCTCTTGTTAATCCCAAAGTCATTGAACGCCATAGCCAAGATGTAGGCATTGTGGTTACGCTGACCCTCAGCCATTGGGTACTTCTTCTGCCACCACTTGACAAGTATCTCAACTATCTTGTTCTCGTCAGTGATTGGTATGGTTGCTTGGTCTCTGTACTTGCTCACCTCCGTGTACTCAGCATCCTCAATCGTATCCCAAATTGACGAATTCTCGTTAACGTGAATTAGAGGGTCATAGGACTCGTAACAGACTCGGCTAAGGTTCTTACTCGTCTTATCGAAATAAGGCGAATTAAACGCCTTTTCTAGGCTATTAAAGTAGTTTGTATGGTTGTCAACATCAGCAGGTATCTTGACCAAGACTTTTAGACCATTACCCGAAGGTGAAATGAAGACGGAGAAAACATATTTATTTTTTGATAATGTCTCCTTGTCTTGAAGTAGTTCCTTCTGCTTCTGATACCCATCAAAGTCAAGGCATATTAAACCACTATGCTCAATGATGGAAGAGTCTGACCGCTTGGAGAATGTACCGCTGAAACAAACAGCAGGGAGTAGCTTCTTAATCTCGTTACGCTCCTGCTTACCCTTCTCCTGCCTAATCTTCTTCACCAACTCTTTACTTGCCCCACTCTTAACCCTATCAAGGATTACCCGTACATCTCTGTAGAACGGAGTCTCTGTTTCCTTGATATTTTGGAATATAGTTATGTTGTATGTCGATAATGTCATGGCTATGTCGATTTTATGTCGTTTTTTCTTTTATAACTACTTGATAATGAACCACCTGATAGTTTATGTCAATTATTTTCTTCCTTTCTATTTAAAAAAATAATAATAATAATAGAGAATATATATATATATAGGGAAGGAAGAGTTTGTCATGTCTGTCATGGTATAGTGCCAAAAAAAGGGGGACAAGTCCCCCTGTTTTTTTTGGTATTGGATTTTAGAACGGGACATCTTCAAATGAATCGTCTGCCTGCTTGGGAGCAGGTGCTTGACCCTTTCCTTTTGGCTCGAAGGTGTCCAACTCCATGTAGAAGTTACCGCTGCGTGCAGTCTTCACATCCATGTTTACCCATCCACTCTTGTCATGCTTACGCAAGAAGGCAATGGCTTCATCAACCTTTACTGATACCCTGCCAACCACGAAGTCGGGGGCTTTCTCGTTTCTCTTGAAAATAAATCCGTCTGCGAATACTTTTTCCTTTTCCATGTTATCTGTTTTAAATTTTAAAAATTAATCAAGAACCTCGTCAATGTAGTGATTGTCAATGTCATCGCTTGAGTCGGTTCCAAAGTACCTTTCGTACACCTCAATTGCCTTCTCAACCTTTAGTTCCCCACCACGGATGAAGTTCTCCGATGGTCTGAAGATGCCAAGCTGAGCCGTAGCCTTGTCAATTACGTAGAATACCAATGGCTTACCGAACAACTGCTGATAGATGTAGCACTGAGAATCATAATTGTAAGCCTTGGCTGACCACTTGAACTTGTTGATGTCTGATGTGGTCTTCAAGTCAATTATCGAATCATGTGTTACGATGTCAGCCTTGCCTTTCCATTGCTTCCCCTTGATGTCAGCTATCATCGGTTGCTCGTAGATGTTACCCGACCTATAGATTTCATCGAAGAATGTGATATTTTTCTTCATTGTACCTACAAGGGTATTGATTTCCTCAACCTCCTTGGTCAGAAGGCAGAACTCAAGTCCATTGTCCGAACAAAAAGTTTTATATTCCTTCGTGGTTCGGGTGCTTACATCAACGTGTGGCACGTTTACAGCCTTCTCAGGCTCGATTAACAGCTGATGGAATAGTCTACCCTCAGCGAAGGTCTTATTGTCCTCCCTATGGGCTCTAAAGTTCTTAGGATTTGAAAGCAAAGCACCGATGTCTGAATTGCTAAGGTAGTACTTACCAATTCCTTGGTAGTACTCCTTATCGTCATTAAGCTTTTCGATTATGTCCTGCATGATTATTGGTTTATAATTGCCATGATGTCTTTCTTGATAGCAGGACTCATCTTGTACTTCCTGCTCAACTGCTGACCAATCTTCTCAATACCAATATCCTTGTTCGCAGTAACGTAGGCAACAACCTTATCCCAATTCTCTGTGCCCTTCTTAAGTTCTGCAAGTTCTATTGGTGCAGGTGCTTTTTCAGGAGCAGGAGTATTTGTTGAATGAGACTCTGACTCAGGCAAGTCCTCTCCTGCAAATATGTACAATCCCAATCCAAACATAGCCAAGTTCTTAACCAAGCATCTCATCAAGGTCTTGTTGATGTCAAACGTAGTGGCTGCTTCTACGGACTTATCTCCGAAACGTGTAGAGTAAGTGTAGGATTGCTTTTTCATTGACTTGTTGGCTCCATCCATAACGGGCAACCACATTTCCAATGTCTCGCCTTCAATTGTTACTGATGTGTGACACATGAAACCAAGTGCATCATCGTAATCTGTCTGACCTATCTTGTAGGTAGCATCGGGGCAAGCCCTCTTAACTTCTGCCCATGCCCATGCCCATGACAGATAGGTAAGGTCTTTTTTCTTTTCAACTCTTTCATTGAGATTGATGGCGTTGAGCCTTTCAAAAACGCTTTGCTTCTTTTCCATTGTATTTGATTTTGGTTTAAATGAATACTGCCTTTTCCATGTCCTTAACTACTTGAGCGTAGTCCACATCCTCTTTTACTTTGACGGATACTGAACTAACTCCATGGATGATTGATGAATGCTTGATGTCATAGCCGTTTGCCTCCATGAACTTCTGAATGTAACCGAAGGTCATCGGTCTTCTATAGCATAGGTAATAAAGCAAATGCCTCGCATCTACTATCTCCCTCTTCTTGGTCTTAGAGAACAACTCCTCCCTCGTAATGCCAAATAGTTCGATAATCCTATCGACATATTGGTTAAAAATCTCTTGCTTCATTCTGATTTAATTTAGTCAACGAATATAGTTAATATGTACAATACTCGTATAATGTTTACTTAATTTTTTTCCACAAATAATCTTCGACCTTATCCACACTCTTGTCTGAGATGCCATCCACAAAGAACTCAGCCGTGCTAAGTATCTGAATGTAGTGTGAACCCGCATAAACAATGACGTTCTTGGCATCCACGTGCAAATTTTCATTGGAAAAATTGTCTTTGAAGACACTAATCGGAACGATACGTCCCGTCTCTACGAACTCTTCTTTGGAAACGATTCCCTCCATTGGGATGACTTGTAATTGATAATACATAATGTTAATTTGATTTAATTTGGTACAAATATACAACAATTATTTTACATTGCTACTTCTTTTTATCATGTCATAGCATTTCTGAGCAAGCTTGACTTTGAACTCCGTCTCATGGTTACTAACCTCAAGTGCATACATGACTGCTGACTTTATCTGAAACTCCTCATCAGCCAACCTACGCTCAAGTTCATCTCGCATTATGGTATTTATGAGGTTCTCGTAATCATTCCCGTTCTTGTGAAGGGAGTCGAAGGTCTTAATTAGTTTTTGAATTGTTGTCATTTCTTTAGTTTTTTAAGCATCCAAAATAGTTCATTGCAAAAATATAGGCATACCATAATCGGTACGCCTATAAAAATAAATGAGAGAATTTCTAAAATGAATTTTAAATTTTTCATCCCCAATCTTCTTTTTTGTGTTGAACAACTTCCTCAATGTACTTCATGTCCATGTTGTCAACCAACAACATGAGTATCATCTTCTCCCTTTTCAATGCCTTGATGCATAGGTAGAGTTCATACGAACCGATGTTCATGTCCTCTATTTGCTTGATTAGTGCTTCAGTTTTTTCTTTGCTCATCCGAAAACGATTTCACCCATTACAAGGTATTGAAAAATAACGTCACTGCTTTCGGCATCACCATCCTCGTTCAGTTCTATTTCCCAAAAACTTCTGAAGTTCTCATTGTCTGCCAACACATTTAGGCTTTCCATTATTGAGGCACGGCTAAGAGTACCAAGGCACTCTTCGGGGTTTTCTGCATCATGGACTGCCACCTCAACGCCTTTGTCAAATATTGCCATAAACATTGCTACTGACAAGGCAGGTTCATCAGTCTTGGGGACTTCCTTCCTAATCTTCTTTACCTCTTTGCTTGGTAGAAAATACCAATAGTTGCTACCACCTTCCAAGGCAGTTACAAAAATGTTTTCCAAGATGTCTCTCATAAATTAAAAGTTTTTTTAATGTTTAACGATTCCGCTGCGGAGTCAATGGCTAAGAAGATTTGGTCAACCACGGCAGGATTTCTTAAGGCAATGTGCAATATGCCTTGTGCCTCGTCCTCTGTACAACTATAGTTTTCCGTTACGTCAGCCGTACACCAAAGGTTGTCTGTGTAGTAACCCATCTTCTTGAGGTTACCTTTCAGCGTTTGTCTGTCTGTTAACTTCTTTCTTGCAATCAACAATTGCTCTCGCAAATAGTCAATCTCAAGTTGGGCTGATGCCCTTTCTGTCATTTCCTTGTGCGTCATTTTGATTTGATTTAAAGTGAGCCATCGGGGCAGGATTCGAACCTGCATCTCTATGCAATACTGCACCGCTTTTACCAATTATAGCCACCCGATTGTGTGCCCGTCTTTCCGAGCTGTCAGCATTCTATTGAAATAGGAAGTTAGTGTGCTTATACCTCTGTCATCGGGGCAGGATTCGAACCTGCATTATAGAGAGAAATCTCCCTTGCATTACCAAGTTGCCACCCGATGAAAAAACCCCAATGTAGAAACATCGGGGGGATTAACCATTAAAACACAACACTATGCGTTGTAAGTTATTACTTCATTCTCAGAAAACCAACCACCACATGCACCACAATAATAATTACTGAACCCGTCATGCTCAAGGTCATTGAAGCAACTGATACATATTGGCGTTTCATTCTTGACATCGAACTCGTCATCAATATCCGTGAACTCGTCAATGTACAACTGCCTACCTAACTTCCTTTCCGCCTCAATCACCTCCTCCTCGTCTTCCTCCCACCACTTCTTAGTCTCGCTCTGCTTGATGAATGAGAAGGTCTGAGTGTATGTCTCATGTACCTCCTGCCCTCTGTACTTCTCAGCTATGTTGAAGTATATCCAACAAGTCAATGTCCTGCCGTCCTTCATCTTGATTGGTATCTGCTTACGCCTATACCAATTGGGATGCCCCTCCAACGCATCTAAACTCTTCAATACCGAATCACTCACCTTGAACACATCAACCTCAACATTGTAGCCTATGCCCTTCATCTCAATGAGGTAAGGCAAACCCGATATAATCATTGGGTATTTGTTCTCGGTGTTACCCCCACCCAAATGCTTTGAGAATGTCAAGAACCTATTGTAGTTGCTGTACCCCTTCTTGAGCGTACCATATACCGCAACCAAGTTATCCTCAAGCACATTGCCCTTGCTGTACCAAACCCCGTCACGCTGAACCCATAGGTGCTTGTTGTACATCTGAAACGTGCGATTGCGTGTGTTGATGGTCACGAACCTGCTGTCATGCTTCTCCAATACCTTCTTCCATGTGTGCCTTGGAACTTCACCAAGGGACTCAGCGAGTACCCTTGAGTCACTCCTATTGGTATCACCCAAGCCTCTGATTGTGCCGTTCATCATCAACCACTCATGCTTGTTTGTACCGCACCTGAATGGGTGAGTGTTCTCTCTGTTGACCGCACCAATGGTGGCGAACCTAAAGTGACAGATGAATGGTCTGTCGGTGTCAAGTACCTTGTACTGATTGGACTGATGGTAAGTAACCTCGAAGGTATCCAACCAAATAACTCCCAACCCATGCGGATTGATTCTGCTTGAGGTCTTCGCAACCTCCTTCGGAAGGGTCATGCCCTTCTGCTTGATGATGATAATACACATTTGCGTTTGATTTGTGGGCAGTGTCTAAGGGCATTCGTGTCTTCGAAGACACTCATACCCGACTCAGAACCAGATTAATGAACTAAAGATGAACGAAGATAAGACAATAATTGAACACTACCAAATTTACTTTTTTAACCTTGCCTTGAACTTCTCCCTTACAAGTAGTGGACGGGTCGGTGAGAACTTTGTCCAAGCCTTCTCAACCGCCTCCCACTTGCTGTGGGCAATGATGTCTATAACGAAGACACCACCATAGTAGACCTTGAATAGCATTTCTGATTCCATTTGCGTATTATTTTGTTAAAAATACAATAGATGTTAGCCTACTATTTGTCTCTTGGTCAAAAAGGTCTTCTTCCAATTTTACACACACCTCCACATCTGAGTCTTCATCGTGTCGGTAGTTAATTGTAATAGAGGATAGGTCTTCGCCTTCATTTTGAAGGTCAGTGAGAAAGTCCATTACTTGTTGTGCCGTAATTGATTCCATTGTATTTGGTTTTGATGAGTGGCTGAGGGCAGTATTGCTCTGCCTTCGCTCATTGCTCTCAGCCATGGGGGTTACCCATTGTATTGGTCATAAATCTCTTTAACTGATTCCAATACCCAATTTGTAGTGACCATTGCACCAACGCTTCTGATTTCTGTTACCTCCATTTTAAGACCATGGTGGTACATTTTCTTTGCCTCAATGATGTTCTCAGCACCGATTAGAATAGTTGAATTGTCTTTTGGTGATGTCAGCCTTAATAGTCCTTTCATGTGTGTTTGGTTTAAAAAGTTAGTGTTTCAAATTGATAGTAAAAATTTACCTGCTCGTTGGGAAACCTCTTCTGAAGTTCATTCACGTAATCCTCATTGTCATAAAGGAAGTCATTCACCCTCTCTGAGTGAACCATTGGGGCAATAACGCTCTTCACTTGCTCCTCTGTTAGTGTGGTCAAGAGATGGAAGTCTTCTTCATCCCATCCCGATGTGCTGATTCTGTAAACTTGCATTGTGTTTGGTTTTGATGAGGGTCTGAGGGTGGTAACGAACCACCTACGCACATTGCTCTCAGTCCTTAGGGCGTTAGTTTGTCGGAACCCAACCGACCTCAATGCCAATGTCATTCCCGTTGGCAATGGCATCCTTGATTTGCTGAAGGTTTATCAGCAACCTCTCTGACCCGTCATCGAATAACTCATAATATTCGAAGATAATGGGAGCGTTCATGAATAATATCTCTGCAAATGGCGTTACAATATGCCACACAAAGACTGAATCCACCATCTTGTCTGTTACTTTAAAATTTTTCATGCTGTTTGGTTTAATAGTCATCTTCTAAATACTCACCTGCATCCATGTAGTCATGGTATCTGTCACGCCTATACGGGTACTTGTCCCCCTCGTAACACTCGTCACACCACCACCCCGTACTATATCCATACGCATCTGACCTCTCGTCCACCCACTTGTCGGGGTTTGTCTCATGGGATTGGTCGCAACCCCTACAAAGAATCTTCTCTTTTCTCATCGTCTTGGTTTTGATTGGTGAATACTTCGACACCCCACTTGGTATGTCTGTCATGCTTGTACATTGAAAACAAAGCGTCAACGTACTTGAGGAACTCTTGTCTGTCTGAATCATTGAGGTAAAGCAGTCGGTCAATGACCCCCTGCACAACTTTGAGGCGCTCTTCTTCTGTCATGTGATAAAGTTTATCGGTTAAAAAATTGAGGGTCACGTACACTTGTGTACGTGATTCTGTTTCGTCCTATAGGACTCATCAGCATGGGCACACCCATGGACAGAAGGGAGTGTCTTCGAAGACACCCCCTTTATGGCTATGCTAGGCAATAAATCTCAGACAAAACCCTTACCGCCCTCTCAACGTCACTCGGCTTTACAATGATAAAGTAATGAGGCTTGTACTCGCCTGCTGTGTCTGACTCCATCCTTCTTGAAGGAATAATGGCATCATCAAACAACTCCTCAACCGCATCCAAATTATGCTTGTTTAAGGTATGGAATACTGAATACAATGGTCGGCTGTAACGCTCCTTCGCCAACCACTCACTCGTCACATCAAACTCAATCTCCTCAACCACCTCATCAACAGAACCATTGAACCCGTACACGCTAACCCACTCCCCGTCCCAAGCAATGTCATTGAGATACCACTGCCCCCTGCGTTGATAGATTGATACCCCACTCAACCCATTTAACCTTTCCTTGGTGGTATTACTTTGCCAACCTGCATTAGTAATCCATAGCTGACCTCTTCTGAACTCAGCAATTTTGTTGTCATGCAGAAACAACGCATTGCCATCCGTCCTGCTGTTTCCGATTTTTTTTGGCTCCCGATTGTGGAACGCCCTTGTGATTTCTCTCGTAACTTTTCGCATAGTTTAAAATTTTAATGGTTTGCCGTTTCATCCTATTGGAATCATCAGTCAAGGCAACTACCTTGATACAGCAGGGAGGTGGGGAAACCCCACCATCCCTAAATTAACGATTATTGGATTACGTTCTTCACGAACACCACCACCATGATGCCAATGATGTGAATGAGCCATACCAACTTCACCCTCTCCAATGGTATCTCACTTTCATCAGCAACCCCCGACACTATCATGCCAAGAATAGTACCAATACATAGAACAATTGTCGCACCCGTATTCTCAAGGAAGAGGGCAAAATAAGAAGGCAAAGCGGATAAAATGCAAAGCAAAGCGAGTGATTTTGTCATGTTGTTCAATTTTAGTTCAAAGTTAGTATAATAGTATGATATATCCAAATTAAATTAATCCACCCTCATTAAATGAGAAATAGCTTTCATCTGTGATGATAAGGTGGTCAAGCAACTTCATGTCGAAGAATGCACACGCATTCTTAATCTTCTCAGTGATTGCCTTGTCACCCTCAGAAGGTTTGAGGTTGCCACTTGGATGGTTGTGGGCAAGGATGATTGAAGAAGAGGCGTTGTTCAATGCTATGGTCATTACAACCCTTGGGTCTAAAACTGTACCGCTGAACCCACCCGAACTGACTTTGTAGTAACCTACCACGTCATTGGCTCTGTTGAGGCATACCATGATGACCTCCTCAGTCCACAAAATGGTGTCAGCATCGAAGATTGAACGCATAACTTCAACCATCTTTTCGGGGCTTGTAATGGTCACCTTGTCACCCTTGGTAACGCTGACCTTGACCTTAATTTTCGGAAACTTGTACTTTTTCATGTGTGAAATTTTAATTGGTTAAGAGCCCCCAAGGGGGGCTTTCGAGTATTCAACCCATCGTCAGTTAACCTAAGATAACTTTGAACCCCTTGTATACGCCCTTCTTGTAGGCTTCTGAGGTGAACCCCAATTGACTGCTCATGAGGTTTGAGGTGATTGATACGTACCTAATTTCAATCTGCCTGAGCACCTCCGCAAAGGTCTTGCCATCCCTAAGAAGGCTTAGAACCTCCCCTTTGGTATTGGCGTTAGGGTTGTCCCACTTGCCCGTTATTTTGGCTTGGATGTGAGCGTCTGCAATGGCTTTGATTTGTGGCGTGATTCGTTTCATGTTAAAACAATTTTGATTTGTTTGAGAGAATTGAATTGGTAAGAAAGGCTGAGGCAATGGCTGAGGCAAGGAAAATGAATAAGAGCATGACGTTTGGTTTTAATGGTTTCTGAGGGGGCAGTCACGCAGAGCGTGGCTGTTTCCGTTTCGTCCTTTGGGACTCATCAGTCAGCGTACACACGCTGAGACGGGGGGGGTGGGGAACTCGTGTCTTTAAGGACACTCGTACCCGACCCCCTTCGCACTCTAAAGGTATTGGCGAATCTCAACGTCAGCAGTTCCATCAATGATGAACTTGCGGAACTTTCGAGCCAATTCGAGAATCTCATCCGTCTTGGTTTCGTCACCATTGTACATGGATTTGATGATGGGGCGAATGGTTTTGAGGAAAGCCTCATGTGACCCGTTCGGCTTGTTCACGCTGAAATCAACCAACTCATGGAACAATTCGTACCTGCGAATCATTTGCTTAACGCTCTCGAATTTTGAAGGTAAGCGGAACTCTAAGCAGTTACCTTTGACAAGGGCAACTTGATATTTATGATGCCAATTGTTGCACTCGCCATAAGATTGCAACCTCTTGTTGTAACCACAAAAATCATTTTTCAAACGATTGCGAAACAAGGCAAGAACAATGCCCGAATTGATGCGGACAAGTTTTCTGAGGTCATCGCCATCCAATCCATCAACAGCAAGGGTGATATGCCCACCACATTTGTAGTGACTCCCTCTCTTCTCATTCGAAGGGCTGAATCTGTCATCAATGATGCGCTCCGCTTTATGCATCATGTCGAATACCTTTGTCCTCCATGTTGATGCAGGGACAAGGGGCAGGATATGGGTCACCGCTTCGTAACCGCATGAGCCATCCGTTTCGAATCCGCAAAACAATTCATACTCCTTCACCGCACCCCTATGAAGGGAATTTTTTTCGACCTCGAAGCCAATTGTGAACTTTGAGCGAAAATCCCCCAAAGATTCAATGAAATTGCCCCTTTGAGCCTTTTTTAACCCTGCAATATCGCAGTTTTTCGCTCCCCTGCTAAGGTTAATGGGGTCGGGCTTACCATGGTAACGGGTCACTGACCCCCTTGCTGAATTTCCCGTTAACGTGTACTGAATTCCTTGAACTTGCATAAAAAAAATGGTTTAATGGTTTTCCGTTTCGCCCTTTTGGGCTCATCAGCATGAGCGAACACTCATGGACGGGAGCGTGTCCTTGAAGACACGCCCTTTGCCCTATTGGGGCAATGCATCAATCAAAAATGCAATTGCACTCATAATCTCATCCCTTGAATTGGTGGTCTTCACCTCACCCGCCTCATTAATGCGGACAGAAATATTTTTGTCGGGATGCTTGAAAGCAAGGGTGAAAATGGTTTGAGCCCTTGTTTCCACCTCAGCACCTTCGCCTTCGCCCTCTTCTTGTCCACCTTCATTGCCTTGTTCCACCTGCTTTGCAAATTTCAATAAGTTCTCAATCGACCTCACAGCCTCTTCGCCCCTTGCCTCTACCTCAATGCACTTTTGATTGAAATTTTCAACAATGGCGTCATCCAATTTGCCGACCTTTAACAATTTGTAGCTAAATGACTTTTGCCACCCAAAAACCTTCTGAAAAAATTCCTCATTGCTCCATGAAATGCCTTCCTCATTGAATTTCGCCTTGCCCTCCTCAGATGAAAACCAATTGAAAGACTCCTTTACTGCCTTCGCCAATTGGAGGCTATTCTCGAATTTTTTCTTCTGTGCATTGCTGTCCGCCCTTCTCAAGGTGTTGATGGCTTGCAAGTTCAAAGCCTGCTTAACTTCGGCAAGGGCTAGGAAACTTCTCTCGATTGAAAGTAATTGTGTGCTCATTTGTTCAAATTTTGTTTAGTGAGTGATTAATTATTTCACAAATCACGTTCAATTATTTCACATAAACAAATTTTCCACCAACTTTTTTTTATTTCCGGTTCAATTGTGGCTGAAATGGTTGATTAATGGGGGCGTTGAATATTGGAATTGATGGATATGTTTAAACATTGAATTAGGGGGGCGGACATTACCCCCCTCTTCTTTGTGTCTTTGAGGACACAATTTTAATTCAAGTGTTACTTTAGGTAAGCCTTGCAACGTGTTGATACTGAGCGCATAACGTGACGCAATACTTTTCGCATGGGTCGGTAGGGGTCGGTGGGCATGAGCGGAAAGGGTCAGCCCATTGAATCCATCCCATGGGGAAAAGCCAAAAACATGGGACAAAAGTTGCCAAAAGCGACCCCCACCCCCTCAAAGCAAACCCGTTTCCGCCCGGGGCAGCCGCTCGCAGAACCGCTATATAACCCCCGTACTCCAATTATCTGATGCCGAATAATACGTACCTTTATTAAAATTTTTGATTATGCAATACAATGATTTGACTGTTAAGAATGGTCGGTTGATTAACAATAGACCGAATGGAATTACGGGTATTCAGCAAGCTGCTGAGATTAAGAAAGCCATGAAGAAGGCTGAGAAAATTGAGATGATGGCACAGGCGGTTGCCATTGGAAACATCAAAGCTGATGCCATTGAGTACATGAATCCTATGATGAAGGACTAAGAGTTTTTTGCGTTTCGATTTATGGGGGGATGTGTCTACATCTCCCTTTTTTTGTTACTAAACTCGTACTTCAATGTCCTTTGTTGTTTAGTAACTCAACAGTTTTTCGTTCATACTACACGCTTCGTGTAGTAACCAACAAGGACTTTTAACAAGGGTTATTTTTTAAGTTTAGTAACTAGTGTTTTTTATTACCCGATTATCTGTCATAAGATGATAGATTTTATGTCGATTTTAGCTTTCTAACTTATTGATAATCAATTTACTGATAGATTATGTCAATTATTTTTCTCCTTTCTAGTGGGAAAAATAATATATATATATAGTAATATATATATATATATAGGGAAGGAGAGAAACGGTATTTCTTTTTCTTTTATCTTTGTGGTATTATTAACCCATTAATTTTTTTAAGATGGAAAAGTTTTTAAGTATCCCCGTAACGAACGAGCAGCGTCAGTTGGTTTCTGCAACAGGAATTGTTTTGATTTCTCAAAACTCAACAACAGTTGTTCATGTTCACTACAAGTCTAGTACAGGAACTGATGTTGTGTCAATTACTCATGCTACAGCTCCTGCAGGTGACGAGTCTATGCGTGATGCTATTCAAGATGCTGTTGTGGCTGCCTTGGGTACATCATGGACGAATGTAGCTTATGAAGTTACAAACCTGCCTTTTGCGGTATCGGGTATTGTCGTTGCTTAATGCTGAAAAGCTATCAAGAGAGCCATTCTTCGGAATGGCTTTTTTGTTTTATTCCACAATTATTATTTAGATTTGTGGTAATTAAATTTAATTCAAATGGACGCAGGATATTCACCAAAGGATTTAAAGTTTGGGGAGGATGGTCGTAAACGGCTGATTAGTGGTATAGAGAAGATTGCTTCGGCAGTTAAGAGCACGTTAGGTCCAAGTGGGAATACGGTGCTTATAGAGTCTCCCAATCATACTCATGGTATAACGGTTACGAAGGATGGTGTCACGGTTGCTAGGTCGGTTGATTTGCTTGACCCGATTGAGAACTTGGCGGTGAAGATGATGAAGGAGGCTGCTGACCGCACGTCAACAAGTGCCGGTGATGGTACTACTACGGCAATTGTGTTGACGGAGGCTTTGGTTCTTGAGGGTGTTAAGTTGATGCATGATGGTTTGAACCGGACGGAGGTGTTGAGGCACATGGTGGACATTAGTGGAAAGGTGGTGGACAAGTTAAGGAGGAGGGCAAAGAAGGTTTCGGAGGGAATGTTATTTGATGTGGCTACGATTAGTGCGAATAATGACCGGGAGACCGGGAGGATTATAGCTGAGGTTTATAAAAGCGTTGGCAGAAGCGGTATAGTGACCGTAGAACGCTCTCAAACTGCTGAGACATACGCAGAGACCACTTTAGGATTAAAGGTCGACAGAGGGTATCTAAGCCCCTTATTCATCAATGACCAAAAAAAGGACGAGTGTGTCTTTGAGGACACCATGGTCTTGGTAGCTGACATTGAGATAGGGAACATCCTGAGCATCGAGGGGATACTAAAGCCAATCATACAGGAGGGGAAGAAACTGCTCATCATTGCACCATGTCACAATAACGTGGTGAACACGTTGGCTGCTAACGTGATGAAGGGCAATTTGAAGATATGTGCGATACAGCCTCCCAATTTCGGGTACAAGCAGCATGAGCTGATGCAGGACATAGCGGTTAGCTTGGGTGCTACGTACTTTAGCGAGAAGACCGGTGATGACTTGAGCCATATCACGTACGCTGACTTGGATCATGCTGCCAAGGTTATCGTTGGCAAGGATAAAACTATCATCCTTAAGTCTGACCTAAAGGTTGACCAAGCTAAGGTTGACGAGAGGGTTCAGCAGTTGTGGGATGCACATGCGGTTGCGGTTAGGAAGAATGACAAGGACTTTTTGTTGGAGCGGATAGCTTCCCTTACGGGTGGTATTGGTGTCATCTTTGTTGGTGGGAACACTGACCTAGAGCAGAAGGAGTTGTATGACAGGGTTGATGATGCGGTGTGTGCGGTTAAGTCAGCTCTTGACGAGGGCATATTGCCGGGTGGTGGCAAGGCGTTGTATGAGACTGAGGTGTTTGACATAATCAGCAATTACGCTGAGGTAACTCGTGAGTTGCATGTCGCTGCCTCAATTTTGGATAGTGCTTTGAAGGCTCCGTTGGAGCAGATACTGACCAATGCCGGGTTGAAGGTTGAGGACTACTACACAATTGACGTGGAGGATGGTCATGGATTGAACTTGAAGACGGGTAAGATGGGTGCGCTCATCAAGATGGGGGTTATCGACCCGTTAAAAGTCACCCGTTCTGCTTTGCAGAATGCAGTCAGTGTTGCAACAACAATTCTTAGCACCAATGCTATCATTACCATGGCAAGGAGCTATGAGTCAAAGTAGTTATGGAGGTCGGTGTAAGATATGAGGCTGACCTGATAGAGTGCAAGTGGTGTGAGCATAAGTGGTTGGGACACATACACATAGACGTGATTATATGGAGTAATGGTGTAATTGAGGAGAGTCGAGCTGAGGTGTTTGAGTGTCCTAAATGTGGGATGTTTGAGGGATATATTCAAGGAACCGTTTAAAAGAAAAGAGATGAAAGCGATTGGCAAAAATATAGTAATTGAGATAGTTGACGAAGAGGTTAAGACTGATTCGGGACTTATATTGTCGGGTGATGACACCAATAAGTTTAGGTATAAGCGTGGCAAGGTGGTCACTCCGGGCACTGAGGTGCACTCAATTGCTGAAGGTGATGAGATATACTACGACAAGTCCAATGGGTATACCATGATTATCCACAATAAGCAGTATACCATCATCAATGAGCGTGATGTTGTTATTGTTCTCTAGACTTTTCCCTGTCTTCCCGTATTTCCTTGTTCATTTGCTTAATCATGTTGCGGTAGACCTTGTCATTGTAGTCTACTTTTTTCATAAACAGGGGGTTGCTTGTGTTGGTCATGGGTATTTCCTCCCCGTTTAGCTTCTTATATACGGTATCCATCATCCGGGTAGCCTTAAAACTTAGGGCATATAGTGCCTTTACCCCTCTTTTGTGTGGTCTAAAGTTCTGAATCCAACCTTCGTCTCTTAGTCTATTGAATCTGTGCTCGTCCCAAGAGAGCAGTTCGTTAAATTCTTGGAATCTGTCTCTACCGAAGTATTGTTCTGAGTAGAGGAAGAAGAGTATATCCATGTCTGCTTGTGATAGATTGTACTTTGCTTTTACCCAATACCTTATAACCCTCCAATACTTAAGGTAATCGTTAGTTCTTGATTTCATTTGATATAATTTATTACATTTGTAGGACAAAAATAAGATATTATGAAAAAAGATGTTCCTAAACTTCCGAAATCATCTATGCTTCAGCCTCCTCCAAGTGCTTCTGTTAAGAAAGTTGCTAAGAAAGCTGCCAAGTCTGCTCCTAAGAAGGGCAAGATGATGTACTAAAATTATTATTACCGTGTTGTTGCCCTAATGGTTGATTGGGCGGCAGCACGGTATAATGATTAAGTCAAAAAATAGTATATTTGTACAAATAAAAATCAAATCAAATGTCACAAAAAGTAACAAGAACGTATTCAGATTTGCTAGATTTAGTTAGGAGTCTGAACTCAACACCTGCAGAAAAGGGTAGCAAGAAAGAGGTTAAGTTGAAGAAGATTGCTGAGAAGGTTAAGCCAATCTTTGAGGAGTACAATGAGAAGCGTGAGGATATCAGGCTTGACAATGCTCATGCTGATAGCAATGGTGTAATGGATTTGAACGAGAAGGGTGAGTATAAGTTTACCAAGGATGGTTTAAAGAGCATGAGCAAGAGTTTGAAGGAACTTCTGAGTGAAAGCTTTGATTTCTATCAGTTCAGCTTTTCAACAGAGGGTATTGAGGACTTGTTGTTTCTTGAAGGTTGGGTTGAAGGTATCGTAAAACCAATAGAAGAAGATGGCGGAGAAATCTAAAATGAAATGTAACAGCCCCGTTGCTTCTGACCGTCCCGGTAAGAAGAAAATGGTAAAGGCGTGTGCCAATGGACAAGAAAAACTTGTCCATTTTGGTGCTGAGGGGTATGGTCACAACTACTCAGCAGCTGCAAGGTCATCGTTTAAGGCAAGACATAAGTGCGGTGAGGCAAATGACAAGTTGAGTGCACGCTATTGGGCGTGTAAGAAC
>Ga0181344_1000063_pt1 | contig 46228 bp, 48 predicted proteins | sample Su13VDMLBDD_FD_130098 | JGI IMG/M metagenome (GOLD analysis project Ga0181344, IMG submission 130098) | Freshwater viral communities from Lake Michigan, USA - Su13.VD.MLB.D.D | ecosystem: Environmental > Aquatic > Freshwater > Lake | place: USA: Michigan | collected 2013-07-15
CAAACTTGTCCCTTCCTACACAGTAAACGGTGAAGTCAAAAAGATAGGCTTGTTTATATTTAAGTGCGTCATGTTCAACAACGACTCTATGACAGCACCACGTAATCAATCTGTACGTATAACCGTAACCGGAAAAGATAGCACTGGCACGAGTATCCCTGGTGCAATTTTTACGCAAAACATTTCACCGGCTGTAGCTACTAGTATTGCAGACTGGAAGAACATCACAGTTGTCATCGACCTTAGGGCATGGCAGTCAACACTGTCTAAGATATCTATAAAGTTACAGACTGGTAACCCTGCTCAAAGCACTGGCTCTGACCAGGGCATACTAGTAGACAATGTCGGTGTCTGGGGAATCCTTGATCACATGGCTCCAGACGCAATGAATGCACTTGACCCATTGAACTTGGTTAGCATTCGAGCAAAGTGCGTAAACGACTCTGTGAGTCCATCTGCGGCTGGATACCTTAAAGGATCTACCTTACGCCTTAGCAACCTCACTAGTACAGACTTATCTAAATCTGACACAGTTAGTCTACGTATGGACTTCCCTACGGCAATCAAGACTAACCTGCCATACCTTAGCTTGGGTGTACTAAATACTGGTGCTACAGCCCCAGAGTGGACTGGCTACGGCATATACGATCCAGATAAGGGTTACATGACATGGAAGATCTATGGCATATCCCAGAGTAAAAGGAACAACGTACAGTATCTATATGTTCGTTGTGAAACTGAATACCCGGACGTAACCAATAACACTATTCTGTTTTCTATTGGTGAGGTTGCGTCTAGTGGAAACTTGACGCCTGATACCGATTACGAATACACGTTTACTCGATGGTACAGCAGTGACCAAACGAACCTAAGACCACCGACTTACCACGAAGGTACAACATATCAAACTGGTCTTGAGACATTACCATGTAATGTAAGCAACTCTGTGAGAACAACAGCTGCTTACAGCCGATCTTCTGTAGTGCTAAATCCTCAAGCTTTCCCAGCTTCGGATGCACAGTGGGATACATATCCACTGGTTATATCGGCATCACCAACTGAGTTTGTTACAGATACTATCCCTGCCTTGAATCAGTTATCGGTGATTTCAACTACAGCAGGAACGGTTACATACACCGATTCTAACGGTGTTACGGGACGGACTGTCGTGCTAACGGCGAATGTTCCTGCGTCACTGTCATTCGCCATAAAGAACGTTACGGCGTTTACCGGAACAGGTGCATTATGGTTGCGCCACAACCCAACGTACACAACAGCTAATACGTACAAGTACAGCCATATCTGCATTTATCGCAGAGCTGCTGGTGTATTCCCGGACGGCAGGTTCCGATTGGTTGCAGTTGTACCAATTGCTTCAGCATCAAGTGGTAGCAACTGGACAACAACTGTAACGTCAGTAACAACATCTGGAACATGGAATGAGATTACATTCTTTGACAACGTGCCAGACGGAGACTTGTTTTATGAAGGTGCTCCATATGACCAGGGGCAATTCTTTGAGCCTGGGCGCGACCAATTTCCAAATGGGTGCACATCACTTGCAATACACCAGAAAAGACTATGGGTATCGAAGGGTAACACTGTTTACGGCTCGTGGGTTTTGAATTTTGGTAATGAGTATTCCTTGTACACAACCATGGTTCCAGATGTTACAGATCCAAACCATGACTTTAAAGGTACGAGCTTTACTCTGTCATCTAAGTTCGACAATGAGAAGATCATTACACTGCTGTCATACGGTGGCGATCAGATGTTCTTCAACAACAGTTCATCTGCCGCAATGCTGGTGGTGCGAGAGCGAAGCGTTTATCCGCTTTTAGGTTGGGATCCATCAACGTTTACTATTCAGTCAATGATTACTGAGGCTAGTACAGGATGTATTTCACCACGAGCTGCCATGTCTGTATTTGGGCAACTAATGTGGCAATCACCACTTGGAGTAGTCCAATTCACTGATGGGACTATAACTCCACGTAGTATTGAATTGCGTAGGATGTTGTCTTTGGATAAAGCAACAGGCGCTCCAGATCTAACTCCTGCCGCTTATCGTGGAATCAGTTACGCAATACATAACGGACGTTTGTTTGTATTTGCCCCTGGCGTTGGTGACACGACAAATACGTACATTTATGTTTTCGACACTAGGACTGGTGGTTGGACTCGATGGCGTACTATTGCGTCCAACACAGCTAACGGTAAGTACGGAACAGTACCAACATCATTTGTCGGATTTACTGGAGGCGTCTCTCTGAGTTTCGGTAATGATCAGGCAGACTTCTATGCACTCAGTAACACTGGCCAGATTTACAAGCTGGCAAATACTGTTGACAAGTTGGATACATCCACTCAAAGCCCGATCTATTGGTCTTTTACATCTAGGCAGTATGGACAGACCTACTCAGAAGGAATTGCGTATTACAACCAAAACCGTGTATCTCAATTGAATTGTCACATGACAAGTGGGTCAGCGACCACGTTTGCAGTCAATGGTACGGGAGCAAGTATTGGTTGTTTTGGGTATCCATTCCAAGTAGATGACTTGATTACTCTTTCGTACAACGCTACTACTGGAGCCTCAACTCCAAGTTATTACTTGGTTTCGGCTATTGGCCCAAGTTTGTTTGTCATAAAGAACCTAGATGGGTCTGCTGTAACTGGATCTGTTACATCACCTATTGGTGCAACAGCTGCGTATGGATATATCTTGAATTGGGCTATTCAAGATGAGGTGGGCACAAACAAACATGGTTCTGGTACATGGGCTATACCAAATAATTTTAATCGCACGTTTGCAATACGTAATGTTCAACGAGATACGTTTGCAACAGTAATGCAAATTAAGCTGTCTGGTTGGGCTTACACAACCAATAAGTTGTATGCATCGCATATTCACTGCGTGGACGCAAGAATTGCTAGGTCTCTATAATGGCAACCGCATCTCCTGGTGGCGTAACGCCTCCTGATGATTCAACTGGTAGTGGTTCAACAGCATCGACGTCTACTGGATCGCAATTGAATGGCATGACATCCGTGACTATTTCTCAAACGGAAATTGTCGGGACACCGTTGTTGCCATATGCACCAGTGAACATGATAACTAAAACAATTACAGCATCCACGGCATTCTATGATTCACCTTTGCTTGTATTGGCAGATGCAACTGCTGGCTCCATCGTAGTGACGTTACCCGTGTCTGGTAGTGGTATTGGTAAACTATGCGTAGTTATGAAAACCGATTCCACAGCCAATACTGTAACAATTAATGCCGCATCTGGTGAATCAATTTACAAGCTCGCATCATTTACGAACTTGTCATCCCAGTATCAAGCTGGACAGTTCATAGGTGTCAAAGTTGGCACATTTAACGGATGGGTAAAGGTGGCGTAATGAGTGATTTTTACAGGCAATATAATGATGGGTCGCAATATCCTTTTAATCCATATACAGCAACCAAACAACCTAGATTAGGTGGTATGCAACTAGCACAAGACCCAGAAGATTTCCAAGAAGGTGTCCAGGGTCAAGGTGGTGGCATGATGGGTGGAGGTAACAACTTCATGAAAAGCCCATACGGACAAATGCTCGCCTCTGCTGGAATGGGAATGCTGTCCGGTCGTGGTATCGGGCAATCTCTACTTGGTGCTGGAATGGGTACAGCACAAAACGAATTACTTAAGTACGGATTGAAACAAGGACTCGGTACTGCACTTGGTGGGCAAGCACTAGGTGCACTTGGTGGACCTTGGGGAATGGCAGCTATGGCTGCTATGCCTATGATCTCAAAGGGATTGAGTAGCCTGGGACGTACACTCGGTATTGGCGGTCGTAAGTCTGGTCCATCAGCACAAGAAATGGCTATGGGTGAGGCTAAGGGTAACCTAGCCGGTATGCGTGGCACTTATGGTGCAGACATGGGTGCAGGTCAAGCACTCCGAGATAAATACAATCCAATGCTGGAAAACCAGATTGGGCGTATGCAAGAACTTGCCGATCGAGGTTTATCCACAGAATACAACACGCGCCAGATGGCTGGAGCTGCAGCTCAAACAGAGAACGCTCGACGTGCTGCTGAAGCTCGCATGAAAGCAACTAGTGGAATGATTGGTGGCGGTCAAGCTGTAGCTGGCTTTGGCGGTATCAATCAAGCGGCTGTAGGCGGTATGGCTCAAGGTGCTTACAACGCCGCACAGAATAACATGAATAGTCAACCTGGCTATATTCAAGCATTGGCAGGTATGGCTGGATCACAGATTAACCGTGGTGATAACTACTACAATCAAGGTCGATCAGGAATGATGGGTCTTGACCAGAATTTGTACAACCTGAACGCACAAGAGAAGGCACGTGCTGATGCACTGTCACAGCAGAACCGCGATCGTGAAGCCAATATGATTGGCGGAATCATGAACATGGCTGGCACTGCGATGGGTATGGAGCAGTCACGTCGAAGTAACAACGATTACCTTACTGCTCTTGGTTTACGTGGCAATGCTGGATCCACTGGATTATCTGCGGCTGACTTTATTGGTAAACAAGGATTTGGTGGAGCGACTGACACTGAAGGTATTGCTAGGGAATTAATGCAGGACGAATCCTATCAAGGATTTAATCCTCAAAATCCACAAATTAATGACTACGCTTACCCTACAAATCAAATGCAATACATACCTCACCAAGGTGGGCCAAGAATTGGGAATATGCAATTAGCACAAGGTGATATAAACACTCCCGAACAGGATGAGCTTGAATGGGATTACAGCCCCTCGAATCCGAAAAACTTTGCTGGTACGGGACCACGATTTGGAAATCCTGGACAATACTTTGATGTTCAGCAATTTATAAGAGACTATGGTGGTAGGTAACTAACATGGCAGTTAACTCAGGATTTGGTTCCGCATTTATGGGTTTTGGTAAGGGTTACCTTGGAGCATTGCAACAGGGTGAACGCCAAAAGCAAAGCTACCTAAATACCAAACTAAAACAAGATGACCTAACGTTCCGTAAAAACCAAGCATTATCGGATTCGGCATTTCGTCAATGGCAGATCACGAATGCCGCAGAAGATCGAGCTGACGCTCGTAAAAATGCGGCTAGTGCGGCGGCTGACAGGAGATTGGGACTTCGTAATCAAGCAGGGATTGCCGCATCGAGTGCATTAAACGATGACTTAAAAATGATCTCGTCTTTGTCAGGTCCAGATCAGATGCGAGCGTGGAATACAGCAGTTGCTCGCCAGCAAAGTATCCTTGGTGATTTCCTAGACCCTGAAGAATTTACAAAGCATATCAACAATGTACTACCGCAACCGGGTGCAGCCATACCTGGAATGACACAACCAGGACTTGTAGCAGGTGGCGTTGGTGGTGATCCAAGATTGATGTCCGGGCAAGCGTTTGAAAAAAACGCAGGTCCACTTTTACCAGGACAGCCACGTACATTCCAAGATAAAGAAACCGGAGCATTCACACAAGTAGGACGATCGGCATTTGATCCACGTGCTGATGCGGCTCGTCAAATTATGAGTGCTGGAATAGGTGGCTTTAACCCAGCAAATATGGCTCGCCTAGGTGGTGCAATTAGCAATATGTATCAACCGGCGGCTCAAGGTTTCGATAAGTCGAAAGACTTTACATATGAGATGCCATTGAAAGCTGAAGTAGGACAAGTTCCTATGACGGCTACATATAAGCTAGGTGCACTAGATCAAGCTAATGTTGACTCTAAGCAACAAGCTGCTGAGTTATCCAAAATCAAAGCTAATATCGCACGGACAACAGCACCGGAGACAATCAAACAAGCACAGCTAAAAACCGAGAAATTGGTTCAAGGTATTACAGATTCAAAGTTTAATCGAGAATACAAGAGCCAGGTGTTCGGGTTACAGAAAAGCAAGTATGAACTAACGAAGGCACTTGGTGAAGCAAACCTACAGATGAAGGCTATAGGTTTATCTCAAGGAGATCGTCGAATAGCCAATGCTGAATTGATGACTCAATTGAATGCTGTTTATACACCGCAACGAATGATGGTTGGCACTGGTCAAACTCTTTCACGTATGGCTGACACGTTGTCAAAACTGCCTACTGGTTCTCCAGATCGTGCGTCAATACAACGAACGATGGCTGCCTTGAGTAGGGATTACAATCGATTCATGGTGTTGTCACAGATGACCTCTGATACATCTGGAACACTACTGGATGGATTCATGGCTCATAAAGCAAGCGGGTTGGATGATGATGCAGCATTGGACAAGTTGATTGGTTTTGATGCAGGAGACACTGTTGCAACTGCACCATTTATCCCATTTGCTAATCCAGAATACAAAAAGATAACCAACAACATTGAGAAGAACCAGGCATTCCCTGGTAGTAACCCTAACGCACGTGCTGGTGCGGCGGCTGGTGAGAGAGCCAGAAGTGGTAACCCCCTTGGACTACCTGGCGGAAATCATCGAGGACCTGGAGCACGACCACAGGTTAGACAATACGGTTAGATTTGTTAGAGCTGTTCTTGGTAAAATCAAACCATGGACAGCTCTAAGCGTTTTTCCACTCCTTGGTCGGACCTGCCTCTTTCCGAACGTGCCCGTATTGCAGCGAATGCACCAAACGTAAATAGTAAGGCTGGTATGACTCGTGCTTTGTTCGAGGCAACAAAGTTTGACGATCAGTTATACAGTAAGCAATTTGAACAAACATTCAATCAAGCAAAAGCAGCTGGTCTTATCGATCGTGCTGATGCACGTGAGATTGAAAAGTACCGTACTAACCGCGTTGTAGAGTTATACAACGAGGGTAAAGGCAGATATTTTGTTGGTCGTGAATTCCGACCAGACCTCACAGAAGACATCATTGCTGAACAGCACACGGACATCAAAGCTGATCTTCGCAATGCGATGGACTTTGAGAGGAACCAACGTTTCCCATACGAACTGAAGCAAATGGGTTATGACCCACAGGACTTCAATCGATTTGTAAATGACAAGAGCGGATATCGAGACCTTCCGTTAGCTGGAAGAGTTGAGATTCCATTCTTAAGCCAATCATTTAAACAGGATCCACTGAAGGAAATTGGCATCGGTATGTATCAATCTGGTCGCATTGCGGCTGGTATTGAAGAAGGTGCACTTACTCCATTCGAAGCTATTGGACGCCGTATGCTTGGGCAAGACCCTGGTCAGGCGCTCCGTGAAACTGGTAACCCACTCATTGACTCTGGTCAGATCATGGGTGAGTCCGCAGTTAACCGTGCTGCTACAATCCCTTACGGAATCCTTGGTAGCCGTATCCTTACACCCGGTGCATCAGCATTGTTTGGTGCAGCTGCTACTGGTCTTGGCTCCGCTCTTGGTGGAGCTAAGATGGGTGCTAGGTTTGGGCCTGTCGGCAGTATCCTAGGTGGCGTCATGGGTGGTATCGCCGGTATGGTCGGCGGTTCTATGGCTGGTGAATTTGCTAACGAGAAGATTGCTGACCTCGCACTAGGGCGTGATGCCAACGCACAACTCAAAGCAACACGTGAGAGCCTACAGACCCAGTATCCGTTTGCTACACGTGTCGGTGAAGAAGCTCCTGATTTAGCAATGTTTGGGCCTAGTTTGAATGTCAAGGGCTTTAGTGCAAAGAAGGCACTTAGCGGTATTAAGCAAGCTGGACTTCCGGGCGCAATCAAGGGCGTACGTAATCAGAATGAGATGATTAGCGACCTCAGTGAACGATTCGGTGAAGGTGCTATGAACGTAGTCTTTGCCGCTCGCCAGTCAGATCGAGAAAAAGCTAACGGCGGTCCAGGGAAGACAGCATGGGACATTCTTGCTGAAGGCGCCATGGGCGTCATCATGCAAGGTGAAACTCGCCTTGGTCAAAAGGTTTACGGTGGACTAAACAATAAGATCGATACGATGTCACAGGCGGCTTTGACTCGTATGGCTAAGCGTTTGCCGATTGAGCCTGGGGCTGCACCTAAGCCTGTTACACGTATGCCTGAGGGCATGATGCGGATTAACCTTGGCGGACGTCTGCAATCTGCTACAGATGCACAAGGTAATCCAGTTATCAAGGGTGCTCGATATGCAGTCTACGACCCAGCAAAACGCAAAGCATATATTTACACAGATAACGACTTCGCACTTGCCGGTGAACGTACGAAGGCAGCTGCATTTAGCCTTGGTGGAACAGACAACGTCTTCCGCCGTAATCCTATTCTGACGTACAGCGACAAGGGTACTGGTAGCGAACGCATGATTCTGGGCATCACAAGAGATGCCGGAGTTGTTGTTCGTGACATCAACCCAACGGGGCAAAGCACTGTATCTGTTGTTCCTGTTAGCGAGATTCGCAACGAGCCTATCAATAAGCGTTTGATCGAATCAATGGCGAGCCAGGGCGTCAAACCAAACCCTGCTCCTGCTCCGTTTATGCCTGACGTATTTACGAATGCAGACAAGTCTGTATTCCCGGATACCGTTTCTCTTGACTCCAATTTCCAAGCAATACCTGCAAGGGTTGTCAGTAAACTAGGTGGTAAAGCAACTAACGCATACATGGTTGCGTTGCCTGATGGGACGCACATCCGTGTCAACGGGGCAATGATTAACACCAAGGGTGCTGAGCCTATTGTTCGTGGCAAGATCAGTGAGGATATGTTCCCGCAGAGCTTGTCAGATCTGATGCCACAGCGTAAGCCATTCGAGCGCCACGTACGCATTGGTACAGGTGATGACGAAACACGCCTTCAGCTAACCGAAGCTGGGTTTGGAAAAGCATGGCGCCAAGTAGGAGAAAAGTTTGCCGGTGCTCGTCAAGCTATCTTGCGTGAGCCTGATGCACAGAAGCGTGAGATTGCGATCGATATGCTTCACAACCAAATTGCCAATGAGATTGACAAGGCTGGACTCTTTACTCCTCCAACACTAGACATCAAACCAGGGTCTGTAATCCAGATTCAAATGCCATCGAGTGGTCCATTCACTGGGCAACAACGTATGCAGGATGCAATCGTTGTAGGTAAGAACCGATATGGACACGAAGTAATCCTGCCTAACTATCAACAGTTCGGTACGTTTACGATCAGCGATGCAGACGTTGATCCGGCATCTGCGCTCATGGCAGCCATGGACATCAGTCCTGAAGCTAAGGTTCCTGTTTCTACTAAGGGAGAAATTCAACCTCCAAAGCAAAAACAAACACGTGAAGGTGCTAACTTAGAAGAGTCACCACAGGAATCCGAAAACGCAAAGTACGTAGATTATCAAACGCAACCAGATACCATTCGTAAGAAGATTGATGAGGCAGTTGGTCAACTGTTTACATCGGACGAATCGCCTATTGGTCGTACAGTCGAAGTCAATGACGCATCGGAAGATACGCACATCCATGCTAGGGTTACTATGCATAACCCTGGTCGCATTACTTATCACCTGCGTACGACTGAATTCGATCCAGCATCGAGGGCACAAAAGGATCAGTACGTAACAACTTACGAAGCTTTGTATGACCCAGACAAAGATGAATGGTCTATCAGTAGTGTTTCTCCATCGTCTGTATCAATTCCAAGTTCAATGGAAATTGAGGCAGCACTGTGGAATATTGGTGATCTAGCAAAATTATCCCCAACTGATTACAGCACTTGGTTCAAGGACAATAACTACAAGTTCAAATCAAAAACAGAAGAAACTATATACCAAGCTGGATTTAGGTTTGCTACATTCCTGCAAGCCAAATACGGTGACACGTTTATCAAGAAGGACACTAAGACTGTACAAGACCTTGATAATGCCGCCGCTCAATGGCGTGATCAGCAGTTCTCTCCAATAGTAAACATGGCGTCTCGATACGATGACGCATCGTTTAGACGTCAAAACTTCTGGTCATTAGTCAATAATTACGGCTCAGGAAACCTGACATTCCCTACAGTTTTAATCGACCCTAACAAACTTACAATCGACAGATGGATTGTTAATCCAAATACTGGTCAACCATATCCAACTGATACAGACCTAGATATGGCATTAATTCCTGACTCAGCAGAAACATTAATGCGGTCTAGTGAACGTAGGCCAACATTTGCTAACAGCAACGATCCAACTAACTTCCTAGGCCGGCATATGATCCGCGTCAATGCACAGCGAGCAATTGGCACTATTGACAACTATACAGTTGTTGATAAGGCTGTAAAAGCTGGGCGAATCCCTGAGTTTGTCGCAAGTGCTATCCTAGCTGAATCGATCAAAGTTGGTTATCGTACGACTAACGCAAACGGACAGATTAATGTCCGAAGTATCGCTATTGACGCAAAGAATGACATGGTGCCAGTCGTTCTTACGAATGCAGTTCTTGTCAATGCTGGTAAAAAGCTAATGGCTGGAACACCTGCTAAAGACGCTTTGTATCAGGCTTACACTGAATGGATTCAGAGTAGTGAGCCAACTGATAAAAAGAACGGCTGGATAGTGTTACCTAAACGAGCTGGGTCTGCCGCTGCTGGTCAACTTCAAAAACTAACAGCAGGTACACAATGGTGCGTTGGACAGAAGGGTCTTGGGTACGATGCTAGTTATAGAAGATCGGGTGATTTCCACATCTACATGGAAAACGGACGTGCTCTTATTGGCATTGGTAAACAGTATGAAGGAGCTAACTGGGAAATACATGGCGATGGACCAGGTCAAAGCCTAACACCGTATGACCGCATGGTTTCGGACAAATACATTGCTAGTGGTGCAATCCCTGGATGGCAAGGTAAATCTGATGGCACTCCGATTATTAATAGCTTGGTTGCAATTTACAAGAGTGTCACAGACGGCAGTGTAAGTACGCAAGATAAGTACGCAGCTATCAAAGACATTACCCAGCGTTTGGAAGGGAAGGTCGTAGGTAAGCTTGACTTACCTAACGATGTTTACCTTACTCAAATGGATAACTTGATTGGGAACGTGGATTCTGATTCAAGGCATATCATAGCTAAATTAAACAACATCCAGAATTTTAGGGACATAGTCTTCAAGGAAATAAATGCCGAATTAGCTAAAGAAAAACAGCTACTTGGCTTAAATGATTTCTTGAATAAGTACCTTGGCGATAGTTATAGTAATGAAATCATATTAGATCCACAAGAATTAGATTTTCAGAATCTGATCAAGTACGTAGAAAACGCACCTAGAATGCGTTCAAACTTAGTGGTCATTGATGCTAACAATGGTAAGAAATCTGTTGATTTCAATCAGTGGGTTACTGGTTTTGAAAAGCTTGAGTTCAAAAACTTCAGGCTTGAAATTCCGTCAACAGTGGACCCATACATACTTGAGCGTACAAACGCACGAGAATCTACGTTCGTTTTTGATTACGATGGGAAAAATAGCGTTTTCCTAACACTTAAACTTACGACTAATTTGCCACGAAGAATAGAAAACTTCCGTGGTCGTTTTAATGTAGGTGAAAGGCTTCATTACGGAGACAAGCTATTTTTTAAAAATTCTGTCTTTGATATGGCAAGTACACAGAAGTGGGCTAACCCATTTGTTCCAGAGATAAGTTTGGATGGGGCTACGCTACGATTGCCAACAGGTCACAATATGAGCTTCGGCGAAATTCGCCTAGCAGGTTCTCCTAGTAAGATTGACCTTTATGAGACAGCCGATATCAGAAAGGTTTTCAATTACAACAACAGTGTTGTATCTTTTGACAATGTAAATTCAAAAGAAACTGGTATTAAAAACTACTACGGCATCGACCCCGTTTTTGAAACGTCATGGGTTCGTGGAGATAGGAAATTTGCAGATTATTTCCACACGGCTGTTGATGACAAGTCATTGTATTACCTTCTACCTAATGGTGAACAACCAAAGGTAATTGACATTGACAATGGTTTTGCGGGTCAAATTGAGACTTATGCCGTTGAAGGTCAAATCATCAACCTAGTCGTGAGTGGCGATAGACCAAGTGTTGGCATTTCAAATGTCAGCAACTTCTTTGATTACCCAGCACTAAACCGACCACCAGCAGTTATGGTCAATCTGATTGCAGATAATTCCAGGACTATAAACATAATCGCTCCACCTGCGCCACAAAAAGCAATTAACTTTACAGTTGGAAAAGATGTCAAGAATGTGTACATTGAGAAATCCAACGGTGCTTCGTGGAATGTCGTTAATCCAAAAGATGCAGAATTTGTAAGCTACGGGTATATCCACAGATTCGTTGATAGTAGGTTTAACAGTAAGCAAACTATTAATACAGTTGATGTAACAAACAACATAATTGACATGACCGCTATGAATTCTATCAATGAAGACTTAACGGATTCTATGGCAAATGAAAATGTTACGAAAATGTTGAGTAACGGTCGTAATAGGTATTTTGATTACCAAACCATATTCAATGGATTGTTACCAAAAGACACAGTAATCCCTTTTGGTACAACCCTCACTCTTGATCGAACACTATCTTTACCAATTGATCAAATAAGGTACGACCTAGAAAACTATCCACAGAAATTCACTAAAAAAGAATATGAATTCTCGAAGGCATTTGTAGATCTGTTTACTCCAATTAAGACTACAAGCGGATTGTCAGGAGGAGTTTCTACTGATCGGATTCCTGAGGTTTTGCACTTCATCAACAATTACAAAGAACCAGATGTAATAAACTCAACCGCTGCTATACGTAGTAAGTTCGAAGCCGTAGGTGCGACTGACTTTGATATTGCATATGGTGTAAATACAGCTCTGGCAAGTAGTCCAGATACGGTTCAGTATATTGATAATGGATCCATTTCTAGGTTACAAGCTGACCGGAATATCCTTAAATTAACAGGTATTCCTAATTACTCACGTGAGCCAACAGAGCGGTTTAGACATTTTGTATTTGGTAATGCAGCCATCGCTGGTAAGGCAAATAAAAGTACATTGCAAAATATGTACAACAATATTACTGCTCAAATGCGTATGCTTGAAAATACAAACTCAAACAAGTTTAGGTCAAACACATTCACTGATCCGACAGTAATGCCTAACAATGAAGTACTCGATCCGTTAACCGGACGGGTTGATGACCTCATGCGTCAGTGGATGATGGCTTATTACAATATTACTAACCTAAACACAAACCTACCGTTCTGGCAGTATCAATTTGTAAACAGTGTTACTCCACCTAGTAGTTATCCAAACGCTTCACAGACGATGGAATATCACCGTGAGATTATGGAATTAACTCAACGTGTCATAAAGAAAATTGAGGATAACAGGCATAAAGTTCCGCCACTTGGGACTATTTGGTACACAGTTATTCGGCACGTTAAACTTGCCCAGAAGGATTTATCTAACGGCGTTAATGCCGCATACAATGAAGCTGATATCGTGCATTTGTCATGGGCTTCTCGTCGAGTAGAGCAAAACCGACAAGATCTAGAGTTGAACATTGCAAATATGCTTGGCTCGCAAAATGGATTTACTACAGATGATTGGAGAGCTAAACACACAGGGCACTTTGATAACACCAACTATGAAATTGGTGAGGTACGTGACCTTTATGATGTATCGCGCGATTGGTCAAAAGTTGGGTCACAGAAAGCAAATGAATCTACTGATCAAAACCGTTTTGCATTACGTGTGCCTGAGTCTTTTATCAATGACAACATCAGTAACTCAACAGACAATCGTGTAGCAACTGTTTATAGCGACTACATTTCAGAGCCATATATTGCAACAGGTGCGTTATTCCAAACCAATGAACCTGATGCAGGAATTACAGAGCCAGGGCAACCATCTGAAAGACCGAAGTCATTTAAACGTAAAGCGTTTTTCTCAGCTCGTATCCCAACGAGTGCTGACTTTAAGTCGTTCTATAAAGAGTATGCTCGCATAGAGCATCAGTTTGCAGATGACCCTGCCGGTATGAAGCGTGAGCTGAATAAACTCTACGCAGCTTACAGAGACATCATTAAAACGGCAATGCCACAGATATTGGACATCCTTGATAAGGCAGCTCGTCAAGAACGCCCAATGCTCAAGAGTCGTGACATTGAGTTTACTAAAGACCGCCAGGGTTATGTGCTTCGTAAGTGGAAGGGTCAAGACCTGACCGCATTAACAGGTCGTGCTGACCTTGCTGGTACTGGCAATCCAAAGGAAATCCATAGTGTTCTTGCTAACATTGCTGGTAACAACTACCTAGTCAATGTCCAGACAGTCAGCAATAGCGTTCAGTTGTCATCCGTATTGCGTGAGCAATACAGGTTTGATCCAGATGCAGCTGATGGCGTAGCAGAAGTAGTAGACCGTTTTGCACGAGCCTGGGCACTCGAAAAGGTCAAGACTCAGACTGGTCGCTCACTAGATACTGTTGAACTTACTGGTAAGTTAGCTGCAAGTAAAGCGGCTAAGCTTCCGTCTTACAGCACGTCAAGTGAAGACTTACTGTTTAAGCGTATGGCACGTACTGAGCCTGAGATTCTTAAGGCAACAGCCGAGTATATGCGTGAGTTCTATCGTGAGCGATTTGCGGCTTTTGGCGTCATTGATAAAGCACATGACTTTGATAGCAAATACAAGGGTGCTATCTTCCGTGCTACGAAAAAGGATAGTCTTGCATTCAATATCATCGTAGGCTTTGCAAGCCGTGATCAATCGACTGGTATCCATGAGATTGCACACGCATTGCTACGTTCTATGACTAATGAAATGCGAGGTGCAGTCATCAAGTCAATGATGGCACACAACGTACGTGTAACAGAAAACACAGACGCTGAAGGCAATGTCCGATTGCCGGTAGACATTGAGGAAATGTGGGCTACTGCATTCGAAGCTAGTCTGATGCGTAAGCGTGTACCAGTTCAATATGGCGCTTACAACCCTAACGCTAAGAATCAAGCAGACCCAACCCTGGTAAAAGTATGGAACGATATTGGGGAATACCTTAGGGGCACCCATGAGATTGCTATCGCTAAACTTGAGAGCCAAGGAAAGGCTGTAGATGCCGAGGCTTATCAGCATAAAGTCCAATGGTATGCACCGCTTCGACCAGATCAACGACTGTTCAAGAAGATGGGTGTTGTCGCTAAGTTAAACGGCATTGATCGTCATGCAACAGTAACAAAAGCACAGGCAACGATCGATTCACCTGTTGAAGTTTTGTTCGACAATGGCACGGCTGCAACTATTCAGCGGTCAGACATCATACGTCTTGGTGGCTGGACTGGCGGATTCAATGATGCAACGCTCGATGTCATCAGTAACTGGCTTGGTAGTTATTATGCCGATACTCCTGGAAAGCTCGGGCAACCTGACAAGCCAGGGCATCGTACAAAGATGCAGACATCATTCCCAGAGTTGTTTGCTGATTACGACCCAACCGTAATTAACATGGGACAGATAACTGGCAAAGCAACTGAAGCAGCTCGGTATCAAGAAGTTACCCCAGATGATGTTCATCAAGCTGTTTCTGCAATCTCGCCAATGTCAATGCAGGAATACACACGTCTTGTAAACGAAGGCATTATGCCTAAGATGCGAGATGGCAGATACCTAAGCATTGATAAACAAGTTGCGTTAGCACGAGCAACCATGGCAGAGAATATGGCATTTGATGGCAAGCCAAACTGGAATGCCGCTGTAATGTACGTTCCAACACTGGGTACTAACGCATCTGCTATTAAGAGTTTCACTGCATCAGACATGGTTACTAAGAGAGAGTTAGTTGAATTAGCACGACTACTTGACAACTCTTTGGATCCAGACGTTCTGTTCCATATGCTGTCAAGGCTTTCATCAGCCGGTATACCAAACGTTCAGCAAGTGTTTTTTGACAGCACAGGAAAAGGTAAGGCTTTAAGAGTACCTGTCACTTATGCACCAACACTGGCTGCTATTGGGAAAATGCGACAAGACGGAATGTCTCTTGCATTTGCAAGTCAAATCTTTGCCAACAAGATAGACAAGTCTGTCACCGAAACTTACATAACTCCAGATGAATTTGACACGATTTCCATGCAAGTTATGGGAGTCAAATATTCAGATCGTGACGTAAGACGTATCTTTAACGATTTGAATTTGATTCCACATCTTGTCAGAGATAAACGAACAAATGCATACGCATTCTTACCTCAACACGTAACTATACTTAAGGCAGTATCAGAAGCACGTAAACAGCAAGTTAGTGAATTCGAGGGAGCTGGACTTAAGTCTGGTCAAACCTATAAGGTCGGACCATCATGGGCAAAAATTAAAGAACGTCTCATAAACAATGGAGATTTTGTAACTGCATACAATTACATCGTTAACCACCCGCAGTACGTTTCTAAGGGACGCGAATTAACACTAACGCCATTGACTCAACACGGTGATAAAAAATCCTTCCACGGAAACTCTTATTCCGATGTTGAATCTACCGGGTTGTTCCAGACTAATGACCAACCAGCTCACCCTAGCACTAAGATTGCATCCTTGTCATCGGACAATCAAATCCGTACGGCATTGGCAACAATCATAGGCCAGGGTCGTGTTCAGTACGATGGTAAACAGATATCGGCTGTAATGGATCGCAACGGTAACAAGTCAAATGTCCACAGGCTATTGACTAAGGTACATGGTTACGACCAACGTACAGCTTTAGGTTTGTACGCCATGACTGAAACAGCAGACTTTAAAAAGTGGTCTGGCTCTCATCCTATTATTGAGTCTGTATCTAATGAGGATGTACGTCCTGACACCTCAATTAGTCAGATGACGTCTTACCAGAGAACTGACGTTCGAAGGTATCTATCTGGCAAGGCAGTACTTGCGGTACTCAACAACGCTTCCGTTAATCCAATAACAGACAACGATGTTGAGACAATGGCAATCCATCTACAGGATTACTACCGTTCGTCAAATTACACTGTTGGTCAACTGACCGAACAGATCAATGATTTGTTTAATAGCCCAGAATCCCTGATTGCATTCCAGACGTCTATTGAAAATGAATTGCGTGGACCGCAATTCGACAACGTACGTAATGTAATGCGTTCGGCTGATGACTATGTGTTCGCAGCTCAGACTCCTCGCACGGGCAAGGGAATAGTAACCCTCGCAATGGACCCATCTGGTTCTGCCAGATACCTGACTTCACTTAAGGGTTATGTGATGCCATCTGGTGTCACTGCAATGGATGGCAATGGTCTATCCGCAAACTACATCCGATTGGACAACCCTCAAGTTAAGGACATGAAGGGTAAAGGTATTACAGCACCCCAGGTTGAGGCTATGTTAGATAACGCTGTGAAAGCCAAGCGTGATGGCCTCATTTTGCTAAACGTCAACCATACAGTTGGTGGGAACGCTGTACTACATAACATTGTCATCCCTCGCAACAAACACTCACTGCGCCCAATTGATGTACATCCAAAGGTCAGCTTGGCAAGTTACTTCAGTGGTGGTGGATTACTTGAAGTAGGGTCCAAGACATTTGCTGTACCTGCTCTTGCCGTTGAATACGACAAGAAAATTGCACGTGTATACGCAGAGAACCACGGCGATCATGTACTAGCTACGGATGTATTGAGCATTGATCCAGAATCACTCAAGGGTGTTCAATGGTTCCACGCTTCACCTGTCTGCACAGATGTATCTAACGCAAAGACAGTTGGTCGTATAGCTGGTGCGGATAGGTCAACGGATAGAGACCGTGACTTTGCACGTGCAGTTGCTCGTGTAATCCAGACAGCTAAACCACCAATTGTTACCATTGAAAACACTGAAGCATATGCTCGTACCAGTGCACTCAAAATCATTACCGATGCACTAGAAGGTTATACGTATGACATAGGCGTCTACAATGCTAAAGACTACGGTAGCCCAACAGATCGCAAGCGATTGTTTGTACGTGCAATGTTGATGCCATCCAATGGTGTATTGCCTCCTGTTCCAGGGAAGCACGTTACTCAGCGTTCGTGGATGGATGCTATTCAGGACATCCTGCCTTCAATGCCTGTTGACATCAATCCACAGGTCAATAAACGTATGACCGAAAGTCTGCGTAGGAATGGCATGGACTGGAACAATGTTCCATACCCAGTACTTGTGCAACAAACGCAAAACTGGGTGCCACGTGGACCAGATAAACCTGCACCAACAATTGTGGCAAGTGATGGTCAGATGTTCCGAGTAGTCATGCCAGGTGGATTGGTATACAAGCTGAATAAAGATGCTGTACGCAGACTGCAAGGTCTGCCTGATGACTTTGTGCTACCTAACACTCATGGGTTTGCACAGAAGATTATCGGCAATGGCATTCCTCCACAGTTGACTCACGCCTTGGTTAGCCCTTTGGTTAAGAATCACATTGATGGTCGTATCCGTGCGGCAGCAGATGGCTTTGCTAATGCTCAAGAACCTGCACTCTTCAATACAGCTTATGACCCGGTAAACCCTAGTAGGTCATACAAGTATGTGGAGACACATGAGGATGCACCGGGCGCTCCGTACTACGTTCAACGTATTACTCCTCGATCCGCACCAACAACGCATGGTCGGTTGTGGAATGTACTTGACCAAATCAATGACATTAGCCGCCTTGTTCTTTCAGGTGACCTTGCATTCGCTACACTTCAGGCCGGTATTATCGGTTTGTCTAATCCACGTGTTGGCATCAAGGCATTCTGGGCTGGACTCCATGGGTTTGCTCCAAACCTACAGATTGAACTTGGTGGCCAGAAGTACGGTTACGGAAAGATTGGTCGTGAAGTGTTCCATAAGATCGGCGATGGAATGCGCGCTCATCCGCTATACAACGTAGCACGGGAAGCTGGCTTACCGTTGTCTATGTTTGAGATTGATGACCGTGTAATGATTCGTAAAGAAGAATTACTGCACAACCTACGCGAGACCAACCCTGAAGCAACTATCGACGATATCGAAATTGACTTGATGGATATCGATGAGTTGGGTGCTAACGACGAATGGTATATGAAGGGTCGCTTTACTCAGCACTTGCCAATGCAAGGGCAGTTCGAGCGATTCAACGTAATCATGCATGACACAGTATTGTTGACGCAGTTCGATAACTGGACAAAGGTGCTTCTCAGTAAAGGTTATGAACCTGGCACAGAGAAGTTCAACAATGCTCTCAAAGATGCAGCTCGTATTCTGTCTGTCGCAATCGGTGACGTAAAGTATTCAACTGATACTCAGAAGGATGCTACTGCATCACGATTTGCCAAGGTTCTTTTCACTGCTCCTCGATGGCTTATGAGCCGTGCACTCATTGACCCAATGCTCAATCCAATCTTGAGTAACTCTGCTATTTTCAGTAAGTTGCGTGAGGTTATGGGCGAAGATAACCCGGCATTCAATCTGTACGCTGGCAATAAAGATGTATCTTTAATGGGTCAGAGTATGTGGTGGCGGTTAGCTGGTGCACAACTAGCATTGATTGTTATGGCATTGATTTATCAGAACTGGAACCCTGACGTTGAGGTTGACCTTGTGCGTAATCCGTTACGTGTACGCGTAGGCGATTTCAGGATGGATCCAGTCGCTGGCCAGTTCGACCATGCTAAACTCGCACTACGCCTGGCTACCGCCTTGTTGACTACAGACCAAACTGTTCTCAAGAAAGCTGAGCGTGAAGGTATCCCTCTATGGCTATACCAAATGAAGGACGTAACAAAGGAGATGCAGTACAAGATGTCTCCAATGTTGAATACAGCGTTGTCAATGCTTGGAGGTAACGACTATCAGGGATTCTATAACGATCCGTTTGGTGCTGTTATGTCTGGTCGGTCGTTGTCGGTTGTTGGCTCTGGTTACTTCAATCAATCAGATACAGCACAAACGTTCTATGACACAATGCTTAAACCAAGTGTGGAAGCGATGTTTGGTAAGAAGGCAGCAGATAGCGTTACCCTGAGTAATGCAATCGTTGAGCGTATGCCAACACTATTTCCGCAGATGTTTGATGCAATGGAACGTGCAATGGACTACGATAGACCTGTTGCAGCTTACGTCCTAGCTAACACCATTCCGAACTGGATTGGACTTAAGGTTGAGATTGCACCGGCTGAAGAACTAAAGAACCGCATCAGAAATAAGAATGCAGTATCTGCTGAAGAAAGCCCAACAATCGTCAAGCTTCTCTCGCAAGGACGTGTCAAGGAACTATTCACTGGTACGAAGAAGGTAGAACAACCATTATGGGGACTCCAGTAGAACTGTATAACTTAGCCAAGGGGTATGTCGGAACTGAAGAACAGCCCCTTGGTAGTAATCGAGGGTTGTTGATCGACCGATGGAATCACAGAGTAGGTGCACCACTAGGAAGCTTTTGGTGTGCCAGCTTTGTGTCAGCAATGACGCGAGACTTTGCACTCGCTAATGACATTACGTTTCCGCTGAGTCCATCCGCATCCTGTGATGACTGGTTGATGCAGGCCAGACGTAAGAACTGCCTATCCTCTTATCCAGCCCCAGGTGCATTAGGTTTGATTCTCAGCCCGTCGAATTCTAACGATGCTACACATATCTTTGTCCTTGGCCCGAAGACTGGTGATGTCTACCCATCTGTTGAGGGGAACAGTAACAGTGGCGGTAGTCGCAATGGATATAGCGTAGCGGAGCGCAAGAATCACTTAGCAGGTCGTAATGCCAGCCGTGTCGTGTATATCCATTGGTGGGAGTTACTAGACGAAGAGGACGGATGGCAGGTAAAGATTGGCGAGACGTTGATTGATGGATATCTAGCCAGCAACAGTGTCTATATCCCACTTCGGAGAACACTAACAGTTCTTGAGGGCACAGATAAAGGGCTTACCTATGATGGTAAACCAATGATTCACGGCAAAGCTGTGAAGGCAGAGATGGTGGTACATGAGGGCAAGACATATGTCAATGCTCGATCCTTCCTAAACGAATTTGGTCTACCATTCGAAGTCAAACCGCAAATCAAAGTAATCGAGGTCGATCATGAAAAGCCATCCTGGATTTAAAGCAGTACAACAATCGATAGCAAAAAAGCAAGGTGTTAGCTCGGCTGTTGCTGGAGCCATCCTTGCTTCTGCTACACGTAAAGCGTCACCCGCAGCTAAAAAGGCTAACCCTCGCCTGAAGAAGGTAAAGTAGGAAGCTCCCACTTCTTCTCTTCACCGGGCGTCCCTACAGTCAACGATATACCAGGGGCTATTAGCACTTCATCTGTTGATAGCCAATCTGGTAACTCATCGTAGTTAATCTTTAGCATCCCAAGTTTTATGCCAGCACGTAATGGATCGTGCACGTCGAGTATCTTGTAGACGTGCCATAACTGTTGCTGTACCTCAGATTGAGTTATCCCTAATCGCCGAGCTGCGACTGCTCTATCTGGATTGATGATGACGGATGCAAGTATCTGCCTCATCCATGGAGATACCTTCTTCCTTATTACTCTCATAGTAGTCCTTGAATGTATGTACTAAACTTACCGATGCTTGGGGTGTACTCTAGAATCGCTGTACCCACTGGGCCGTTTCTGTTCTTGCCCACGATAACTTCACATTCATCTGTATCAATGTCTGAACGCTCACTCGATGCCATGTAGTACGAAGGTCGGTACAAGAACATAACTACATCAGCATCGGACTCAATATCACCACTCTCCCTGATGTCACTCATCATTGGACGCTTGTCATCTCTCTTCTCACTGCTTCTGTTTAGACTGCTGAGTGCAATGACAGGCGCCTCAAGTTCACGAGCAAGAGCTTTGAGACCACGACTGACTTGACCAATTTCCTGTGTTCGGTTTTGACCAGGGGTGGATATCATTTGCAGGTAGTCAACGACAACTAGGTCGCATCCACTGCTCGACGCTAGACGTAATGCTTTCGACCGCAGACTTTGCATGGACATAGGATTGCTAGCTGCAAGGTACAGACCACTGTCAAGTAAGTCAGCACGAACACCACGTAGCCGTAGACGTTGTTCCATTGACATGACGTTGTTCTGTATCTGCTTTAGGTCAATGCCCGACCTCAGTGCCAACAGTCGCTGAGATGTCATAGTCTCGGACATCTCAATGCTCACAAACAGAACTTTCTTATCTGACATTGCGGCGTTGAGACTTAAATGTAATGCGAACGCAGACTTACCCATGGATGGTCGGGCGCCCAAGATTATCAGCTCGCCCTTACGCCATCCGCCAATGACATCGTCAACATCCTTCCACCCACTACTGATGCCAGCCATCTTGAAGTTAGATTGCCTAGCATCAATCTCATCCAGCACAGGTTTTATCGTGTCATCTACATGGGTGTATGAATCACTGTTGGACAACCCTGACAACGACCGAGCTGCCGATATGAAGTTATCTGCGATCGTTGGTGGGTCGGATTCATCTTCCTGTGCTTGCTCAATCATCTCTGACGCCAGTTCGATGATTCGGCGTCTATCTGCGTAGTAGCGAACAGACTGTGCGTAACTGACAGCATGAGATGTCGATGGGACTAGCTCGCCAATCTGCATGATGTATGCCAGACCACCAACGGAGTCAAGGATGTTCTGCCTGTCTAGTTCATCCCGAAGCGTGACAATGTCCAAGTCAAGGTCTAGGTTAATCACATTCCGCATGGCTTCAAAGATACGCCCGTTAGCCTCACGGTAGAACTGCGAACCGGATGTAACTACAGTGTCAACCTTCTTGTAGGTCTTCATCCCACCTAGGAGAATGCTCCCCAGAAGGCTCATCTCTGATTCGATAGATACCGGAATCTTCATAGAATCCCCACTCCCCCTGAACGTCAGGGTTCTGACCGAACCATAAGCCATACTTAACGGCTACTCGGTCTAACTCAAACTCAATAATGTAAATGATGTCTGTTGGTTGTGCCGCCTTGTAGTCACGTATCACTGCGATATATCTGTGACGCGGGATGTACAAGACGGCTAGAGACATTAAAGCTTCGACGGCATCATTGTCATCATTGACGCCGTGAAGAAGTGCACCACTACGAGGTGATTGCGTGGGTCTCCGTGGCATTCAGCACCGTTCGTGCTCTATCCAGTAGCGGATGTTTAGGTGGGTTGACTAGTACATGATCGAGGTCAGTGTTTGCCATCACATGATCGAAGCATTCGTTGATTAGTCTCTGGTTTTCTTCAGACGTGCGTGACCGAATAGCATCCCATCCGCCAATCGCTTTAATCAGATTGGGTACGAGTGGATGCAGTTCACCACGAGTAACCGCAAGTGCGGTGTACTTTTCACGTTCGGTATGCATAACTCTAGTTATTATATTTGAAATCGTCGTGTAGATTTGCAGTGGGGTCAACCCTGGCACAATCGCATCCAAGACGAGCGTACGAAGTTTAGCTGGTGTTGGTCGAAACTCGCAGGTTGCCAGAGCTTTTTGGACTGCATACATTACACAGTCATCGTGCCAATCTTTCATGGCTACTGCATACATCACAGCAACTCTCTCGTCCCATGGCTGTTGTGCTGGCATAACCGCAAGCAAATTAGCAACAGTGGTAAACACAGAATCCGTCATTTGAAACTCCTCAATTGTTTATACACGTAAGTATCCTAGTTGTCCAACCCTTTGGCGATTCTCAGTGCAGACATCGCACCCTGGCTAATCTGATGGACTGCCATCATAGCCTTTGGTAGCGTTGGTGCAGTAGCCGCAGTCCAATGACTCCAAAGGGCGTTGATCGTTACCATCTCACGTTCCTTCCACTTACCTGCGAGGTTACGAGATGCTTGCCTGACTTGTTCGGGCGTTATTCCTCGATGAACCATTTGCCTAAGGACGTGATGAGCCTTCTTCCATTCAGCCAGTGTGTAATCTCCAGCCATTGGGAATATCTCCTGCCTCCACGCCAAGAACAGAGGTAATGCAGGGTCATCATCCTTTGGAAGCTGAATTCCTTTTCTCTGTCCCCTTTGGGGACTTATAGGGGATATTGTTCTTTCTGTTTCTTGTTCAATGTAATGGGGGGTATATTTTTTATCCCCCTCCAGGGGGGTAATTTTTATACCCCTCCCCTCACCTTCAAACTGAACGAGTTGTTCATCACTTGGCATCACGACATACAGGTTACTAGTCTGGCGTCCAGATGGTGTATGTCGCTCAGAGATAATGAGCACCCGCTGGCCCTCAATTTTGACCTCTGACAGGCGTTTGATAGCGGACTTGACAGTTTGCTCACTAAGCCCTGTCTCTGTGGCTAATTTCGCCAAGCTAGGCCAACAGACATTGGTAGAACCAACGTGCATCGCTAAGCAACACAGAACCATCCAGTCAGACGGCTGAAACACGTTCATGTAACGCAAGAGCTGCGTATCCATTTGAATCCATGCGATGTCCTTGTGACCGCTCGCATGGAAACTGCGTCCGTTGAATATGCCAATCATCTGTACGGGCACCTGTCGCATAGGTCTGGTGAGTCAATGCATTCGTTAGCATTCTTGAGAATGCGTTCAGCCTCAAGAGGAGTCATGCCCTCAGGTACACGTATCAGTTCCGATTGCTTCCGATTGACTGGTTCACCTTTGACGTGAACAGTAAGTTCATCTGCTGTCCAATCATTCTGTTGTGCAAGCATAAGTGCACGGCTCTGCTCAGAAGGATCGAGGCGAGCAACCGCACGATGATGCGTCCAACTGAGTAACGGCTGTCGATTAATCATTGGGATTGCATTGCTGACCCATGCGTAGTTGGCAAGAGCTTGGTAGCTGTGACCCGTTGCCTCCATAGCCTGGGCATACTTCTCCCCATACTTCCGTTGCCCATAGTTCAAGGCATCACCAATGGCAAACTGCATCGCTGTTTCCAAGCGACTGATAGTAGCCATCAACCGAAACCAATCCTCATATGGGATGTCAGACGTGAAGTCAACGCCGACATCAGAGATGCGTACGCTGTTAGGGATGCTGTTGATTTGTACGTGTACTAATTCTTCCACTTATCCTCACCCTTTCTAATGTCATCGTCAATCGTCTGTGCAATGTATGCTAAAACCAAAACCGGGGTGATCATTATCACCCCGATTACGGCCGCAACTACCAACGCTACGGTTTCCCAGTTCATTCGTCTGCTCCCACGGTTTTGATGACGTATTTTGTTTCTTCTGGTGTAACGTCAAACCCATGTATGGTTGCCTTCGATGGGTCAGCAATCATCTCCTGCTTAATCTCTTCTGGAATCAAGCTAACCAAGACAGATGACCTTACCTTGATTGCACCAGGGCAGTGGTCTTCAGCCCAGAATATCGCGGCTTCTTCATGCCCAACGCTTACCTTTGCCTTCGATTGGCGAATAGCAATGTCACCCCATGGCGTGGTCATTGTCTTGACCCGAAGTGTTCCATCAGCCTTACGTGGCAGGTTGTTTTCAGCGAAGCGTCCAAGTTGATTCTGGTAAGACTGCAACAGCCAGTTCTCACGGTTTTGCAGTCGCTTCAACTCACGCTCTTGCTGTTTGATAAGCAGGTTGTACTTTGCTTGGATGCCAACCATCTTTGCTTTAGTCTCAGTGATCGCCCTCATGACAGCCAAAGCTTCTTCTTCAGATGTCACCTCAGGTGCAAGCCATCGAGACTTTGGACCGGCATACTCGCCGGTCTCAGGGTGGTACAAGTGCACCACCCCATCATCCTCGATCTCAACCCATTCGATTGGCTCCATCATTCCACCACCTTGACGATACGTCCTTCGACCAAGCCGTTGATGAGTTCGTTCGCTTCATCGAACGTACCGCATTCGCTTAGTGTCTTTGCGGCGGCATAGACTGCTTCGACTTCGTAGTCTTCACGACCGCTTAGCATCTGGTAGATGCGAGCCGAGTCTTCCTTGTCCATCTGACCCCAAAGGCGTTCAATCTCCTGCTTGATAAGAGCACCTGCTTCACGCATCGTACGCTTAGGTTGGGCTGGAGCTGCCGGAGCTTTCTTAGGTGCTTCGATTGGAGAATCTACAATGCGTGGGTTCTCAACACCTGGCACAACCTCGTCAAATTCTGGGGCGAACTGGGTTCCATAGCCAAGAATGCCCAAGGCACGTCCGATGGCGCCGGTTTCTGCCTTTTCCAAGAAGTCACCAAAGCCTTTGATGTCTTCCATCTTGGTGCCTTCAGCCTTGACAACACCGTTCTGGTCAGCGATCGATGCCTTGCAGATAGCGTACTTGGCATCCATGTCAAGCTTGATAATGCTGGTTGTGATTGCCCAGTCTGGGTTCTCATCACGGAACCATACCAAACGGTACTTGACTTCGAGATAAGATTTCCCCTTCAGGGAAATGAGATGGTCATTTGGGTTAAACATTGAAACTCCTCTTTACCAAACGGATGAACCGTTCAATCTGATTTGGCTCCGGCATTGGCTTGTATGTAGCACGGAGCGCCCTAATGGTTTGGATAGCTGTAAGCGTAATGCGGTCTGTTTCAAGGGCGAAATCGCAAAGCTCCTGAATAGCATCCTTGCTCTTGAATAGAGTGCCCATATCTTCATGTGCACTGTACACAAGTTCTTGTGCCGCCAAACTGACGGCTTTCTGTGCACTGAGTAGGCTGGCAGCCAACTCGTCAAACTCCTCTAGTGTCATCGTTTACTCCTAACCTATTAAGTAACCCTTCTTCAGGGTCTGTCCCGAATACTGCATCCTGAGTGGCTGGATGAAGGATGAGCGATGACTTGATGTCATATATGCGTCCTTCATAGTTCAAGTATGTGTAGTCAGCACCCCACTCAAAGAATGTCCTAGTAACAAACTCAGCAGATGACGGGCTAGGGCATTCTACGTCACAGCATCCAATCCCCGCAAGTAACCCAGGTACATCTTGATTGATGATAGGGTTGCCAATTTTATCTGTGACCCACGAGCCATTGACTCTGCATCCTACAGCCAGGGTGTATGGGTCAGAGCACAGGTTAGATGTGGGAGTCCAGTGCAAAGCTGATGCAACCCAACCGTTACCACCAGAAAGGCAAACGAATTCGCCATCGATCTTGAGACCACGGGCATAGTAGCCAAGTGTTTGCCATGAGAGTGCCTCGATCGCAATGTCTTCGATGCCTTGGTTCTCAATGGTTTCAGCAAGCATCTTCTCGGCGCCTTCCAGCGTTGTAGATGCGAGCACAAAGCTAACTTCATCAGACCCAACGCACAATGCGGAGAAGACGTTCTTGTTTTTACTCTCACGGCAAATGATGTACACCTGTGTGTGTGGAGCTGCGTCTACATCGTAGTTCCATGCGTCACGTTTTATCGGCAAGAATGGTAGTGTTGGCACGTTCAAACCCCTCAATCTTTTCTACTTGTTCTGGATTACCCAGAAGTGTCTCAGCTAACTTCATTGCATCTAGCACTTGACCAAGGTTACGACAGATGCAGGTCATCCCTTGGTGAGCAAGCATGGCTTGCTCTTTCCTGACAACACCAGTGGCTGTCTTCAATTCAATTCCTAATCCAAATGGAATCTTCCACCACGGAGCATGGATGTATAAATCAGGTAGTCCGGGTGTGTTGCCTTGCCAACCTGTGGCATAGGACTCTGTCCCGCAACGCTTGCATCGCTGTTTAGATCTAGCCTTACCTGTCTCCAGGATGGTGTATCCAAGGAGGGCTAGGCAACTGCGAGTCATGTTCTGAAGGGCACTTTCGGTCATGGTATACTCCCCCTGAACTCCTCAGTTCGAAACTCCTCACGGGTGGGGGTGCCAAGCTCCTAGTGGCATCCCCTTTTTTCTACCCGGCGTAGAATATCATCCCTCCTCCCTTGAAGCATCATGCACCCACCTCCACAGGTATCTGGTGATTTCTGGTGTGATTGCTACACCATGTGCTCGCCTGTAGTTGGTTACCCGCATAGCGATACCAAGTGTGCGCGGATCCGGGGCACGAAACACCATCTCACGAAATCCTGTGTCGGTTTGCATCACATCTATCCACGCCGCGAATGACGGCTTGGGGTGTGTTGTTGCGTCCCACAATCTGCGGGAAGGTTTGCATTGCTCGCCCATGTTTCGGCTTGTTACGACACCAGCCTTGATACCGATCGAGGTTCGAAGCTTGAGTGGGTAGTGCCCATTCAGGAACCTCACCCACTCTGTAGTTTTCTGTGCCCTGGTTGGCGTTACTGCTGAATACATCTCAACGTAGCCGGTGGATTTTAATTCCTTCATGGCAATGATGTATTCGGTCAAGAGGAGACGTGCCTGATGGCGATTTGTGCACCATTCAGACACGCCCGGTCGGCAGACCTTGTAGATTACCACCGTGGTTTGACAAGTCCCTTGATGCGGTCACGGCAGTAGCCACACTTCCAAGGTGGCGTCCAATCACCTTCAAGGAATGCGTCGATGATTTCATAGACGTATGCCTTACGCATACTCTTAAAGTCCATGGATGCGTCATCGTGGTGTGTTCGCACGACAATATCCATGTCTGCATTAATGTAGACCTCGTCATCAACCTGTGTATCGAGAGGAGAGATGCCGGGGGTAACGATGAAGCTGCATAGCTGTAACTTCCAGCTCTTCCATACGATGCTGGTCAGTGGTGCATCTTCCCTAAGACCCACACGCACCTCGATCTGTGCGTAAGCGTCTGTCAGGTGCTCAGGGGATGAATCCTTGATGCGATTAATCAGCGTGAGACTATCTTTGTGATACTTGTTTAAATCGATGTTCATTTTGTTTCTCTTTTGATGTCAGACATACCTGCGGTATGTGTGTGTGCTAACGATCGAACCAACCTTCGCAGGTGCATTCGAACAGGTACGCAAAGGTGGATTTACGATTGATGGTGTAGGTATCGTCAATGAGGTCGCTAGTGGAGGAGAGAAGCTCCTCGTCGTTGTCAAAGATTAACTCTACAGGAATGCCACACTCCTCAGCATGAAGCGTGAAGCCAGTCAGGAAGACGCCAACCATCAGGTCGCAATCATCGTCGCTATACTCAGGCCATGCTTCCAGGACTGCTTGTCCACACACGCTGAGAATATCAGCCAGGCATACAACGACAGGCAGCTCTGGCCCATCGACGGTGTAGTGCCCTTGTGAGTCCCACTTATCCTGGAAGGATGTCTCCCAAACTACCAAGTCTCTGTTCATAGTATTCTCCTAGATCCACAGGCTGACCGGAGCCAGCCTGTGGTGTGTTGGTGCTACTCGTCGATGCGGAATCGACGTCGAAGCTCGCCATACAAACAGCCGATGACCTTGTTGAGGTTGTCAGTGTACGAATCATAATTGATGGTGAATTCGCCAGCGTCAACCCAGCCATCTGTCTCACCGCCGTTGCACTTGGCGATTTTGGCAGCCAGCACAGGGTCAGCCGAATCGAATGCGTAGCCACATCCCTTGAATTGAACCAGAGCACTGGGGATGCCATTGATACGGCTGAACTTCACACGTACCTTGACATTGAGCGTGACCCATTCACTACCGAACGGGTCACAGGTCATGGCGTCCAATTCGAGCACCTTTGGTGCTGTGTTGCGGACACGTTGTGCAATCAAGGTCAGCGCCGTGCCAGCACTAGGAATCACGCTGGCGATGGCTGATGCGACACGGATGGCATTGTTCGTCAATGCCGGATAGTCAGATGCTAATATGTTGCTCACTTCACTTGCTCCAAGTCTGCAACGGGGATGTACCGTTGCACGTCAAACCCGCATGGCTTGCCCCATTGCCAAGCTTCCATCGAAACGAGCACCTCTGCGGCGTCATACGAGACAACGCCGGGGGCTGGTGCAAGGACCGTGACAACCCGCAAGGGGTTGCCACGATACATCAGCTTTTCTCCTACTGTCACGGGTTGCTGTTTCATCAGTCAATCCCAATCCTGATGTGGCCGGGAGCCACACTCTGGACATTTCCAGCCAAGCCGAAAGTCTTCAGTGAAGGTGTCGCATTCCCTGCAACGCTCTTCGGACATCTCCTGCTGGAAAACCTCAACACCAAACTGACGCTTTGCCTTGAGGTCTTCGAACGTCACGCCGTTGCAGTCTGCAGCGAGGTCTGCTGCCTCTTCAAGGACAACATCGGTGTCAACGTATGGAAACTCAGGGAGAGTGTGCATATGTGCCTGTATGGCTTCTGCTGAGGTACAGCCAGCCTTGATGGCATCTGTCACCAATGTGGCGTATTGAAGGTCAAAGATACTGTACATATTATGAAACCTCCTCGGACTCTGGAAACCAAACATCATTGTCCTCATTGAGACCCTTGGCAATCAGGCGGTTAAGCGAACCAGCCTCGATCCCGTCGATATTGATGCAGAGTGCAAGGTCACAGACCGTGCTGTTGCTGTCATCATCCTGTGGCTCCTCATCATCCTCATCGGTGATATCGACATCTGTCCAGAATGTGGAGATGTCATAGCGATGGGTGCATTCTTCCTCTTCTGGCTCGCCATCCATGACATACGACCATGACTTGACAACATTGTTGCGGGTGGGAGTGCTCATGCCTTGGTAGTTAGCAGGGTCGAGGTGTGCGGACTGCTGAAGACCAAGTGTGTTTGCCAGTTTGATGGCGTGGACGAATGCCTCTGCGACTTGCTCGACTGAGACGGTGGCTACTGTTTTAGTTTCCATAGTGTTGATACTTCCTGTCAGGTAGTAACCCGACAGAGAATATTACCACGCAAGTAAGTAGATGCAAGGGTAGGGGGAATTATATTCTGTAGGTTTTTAGGCTGTTTTTATCTGCGACATACCTGCGGGTGTGTGTGTGTCTCCGGCCGAGGCACGAGGCCGGATGTATCGCAGCCCGCTAGGGATCGAGGTGGGGAGGGGCGCCCCGCTAGGGATCGAGGCAGCTCCAGCCTAGGGCGCTGGGCTAAAACCAAGGCAAAAAGGCCCAGCAACCCACCAGCAGGGCAGAATATCGCTTTGTTAGCTGTAGCAAAGTCTATAGATCTATAGGATTGGAACGCCTCAGCTTTTTTCTGGCGGCACACTCCTGGCAAAGACTCCCCCACTCCCCCACCCTAAGCGTATAGGCACAAAAAAGCCCCCCGGAGGTACCGGAGGGCTTGGATTCTATCGGCGAGTTGTCAGCCTATCGTATAAGACTAACAAGGCGAATATCAGCAGGAACCATAAAAGACTAGGCATTAAGAGCACCTAGCGTGCCTTTTACCTTTTTCACGCCTTGACCATGGGCGGCTAGAAGAATGACTAACTTTTTAGAGCGTAGCCAATCAGCCCGAAGGCACAACCCACATTCTAGGCAGGAGTCTTTTGTCCCTACTTGCTCAGGGCACGGTATGCCCTTGAAACCATTGCCAAGGTCTACCAGTTTATTATCGTCGTGATGGTCTACGACCATAGCACAACCAAACCCACGGGCGTCAGCCTCTGGAAGGTCAGCCGGACGCTCAGTAGATGCAAGCACGGAGACGCCACCCCAGTCTGAACGCATGACAGACCGCCACGCGTGAGTATAGGTATAACAGACTTGACCGTGCTTAGCGGTATAGCGTGCAGCGGCTTGGCTTAGGATTCTAGCCGCCTGCGGAGTCTTACAGTCCCCGACAACGTGCACACGGCAGGGACGCTTACCCGTCAAGCCGTCAAGGGCTAACGCCTCAGCCGTAGCGACATCCTCAGCGGTAGCCCACGCCGCCACCACGGGAATAAGGGAGTTTAAGACCCTAGTATGCATACCTTGCATATTGCCTTCAGCAAAACATCCAGCTTCAAGGAACGGGCACCGGAACGGGTCACCCGCTTGGCTACCCGGGCAGGATAACTGGGAGGCGGAAGTAGCAGACATCGGGCCTATCTTACCGTTACGGGATACCTCAATGGCAGAAACCATAGAGGCAAGGACGGCTTGGACGTCAGCGGAAGACGGGCGGCTGATTGAAGGCACAGCCGGTGCCATGGGTAAAGTAAACATGAGGTGATTATACCACCCAGCAGGTACAAACTCACACTATAAATACAAGGCAGAATATAGAGCACAAACAAACGGCAAAAAGCCAATGGAATAAAGCACGACAACGCGGGGATGGTATCACTAACGCTGATTCACCAGCCAAAAATACCACAGACATACTTGCAAGGCATACCAGCACACCACCAGGCAAGCAGCTTGAAGCCCCTGGAAAAATACCGGAAACGTACAAAAAAATACCGGATGCCTTTTTTAGAGCCAAAAAATTTTCGGCGCTGCGCGCCGTACATTCGTTCTCTTACGCTAAGCAATTGTGTGCTACTGATAGTTATAGATAGGTGTAAAGCTTTGTGTTGGAGATATGATGGCGAGCTGATCCCGCTAAAGCGGGAGTGACCCCTTCGAATCCCTTCACTTCGCTCAGGCATAGAGTAGGAGGAGGTGTGGTAGCTGTGAAGCCCCAGTGGATCCGCACAGTAGTGCGGAGTGTATAGTCTCACTGCGTTCGCCTATAGGTACACATTTCTTTCTGCTCTGTGTGCTGTGTGATACTTACCAGCGACCTGTGTTGTGGCGGGGGAGATGGGTGTGGCATATAGGTAATCGATGAGGTAGAGCCGTAGCGTACACCCTCACATTCGTTCGTGTGTAGATAGCCCGAACAGTCCTTGCTCACGTGCGTTCGCCAGGAGATGGGATGTGTATGAGCTGTGTAATTGACCCTATGTGTTAGTGTGACTAAGATATACAGGAGGTCGCTTCGCTCCATTAGATTGTGTGCTTAGGTTATGGGGTGGGAATACAACCATAAGAGAATAACCATACACAGTTAACCGCCAGTCTGTACGTGCAAGAATGCTTCGCTTCATTGCACTGGACTGTCGGTATTTCTGTTTTGTTTCTTCTTCTTCCGGTGGGTGTATTCGATTCATGCCGTCCGGTTTTTTGGCGTCCGGTCCCCTCCCCTCCCCCGCCGGGCGGTATACGCTACAATCTGCCGCGCCTCCCCTCCCCTCCCCCGCCAAAGCTTTGGCATATAAAACAACAAAGGGGAGGGTTTCCCCTCCCCTTCCCTACCCTGCCGAGAAGCGTTTACAATCAAGGTATCCTGCCAGATACTCCCCTACTTTGGCAACCGTGCCGACTGATAGCACGGTATCCCCCCGCTTGATATGCAGGCGGAATTGATGCCCGCTAAACCCATAAAGGTTAGAACAATCTTCGATTGTCAAACCTGCATTGTTCGCCTTCAATTGCAGGTCATGCGGGATTGTTCTATTCATCTGAACCCCCTGCATAAACGCCCGCCCGCTGAGCGTGTGACCAACTATTATCAATGATTGTGGCATTGCCTTCAATGTCATATTCCACGCCGTCCGATAGTGTGACCCTGCCGGTATATTCCAATTCCAAGTGTGTGCAAGCGTACGAAATGACGCTATAAAACCGCATGAAAGGCAACGGGGAGAATTCACCGACAATATGCAGGTTTACTACAATCGAATCACCGTGCAAATCTGGGACAACTGGATGCGTGACACCGAGCAGCTCGCTGATATTGTCACGCCCGAACGCCTTCATAATAATGTGAGTATCCCCGTCAGAGTATGCGGGGATTGTCAAAACCAAGGAAATGTTTACCATAATACTAAAACCTAACCGAATCGGTGGCATTGTCAATTCTGCCGTCAAAACATCCGCATAGTAGGAACCCCGCTATGATAAGGAACAAAGCAAAACGTAGAATTCTCATGCCACCAACCCTAGTATCAAACCGTGCGACCCGATTGCCGCACCCCTAGTATACCAAGCAAGCAAGTACTATTATTGTATGTTTCCCGGTAATTATTGTATTTTTCCCGGATGTGGGGACCCCTGGAAAACCTCGCTTCGCTCGGTCTTAGTGTGTTGTGTCCGTTAAGCTGTATTGATCGTTTAGCTGTCGATCTTTCCCTTCCATCCCCCTTGACTCCGTCAGTCCGGTGTCGCTCCGCTCCACCGGAGTGTGTATACGTGCGGGTAATTAGGATCCGTATCCCCCCTCCCCCACCTCTTTCTTTTTTGTGTCATGTGTGGGGGGTGTGGCAATGTATCCCCCCTAATACTTTAAATATTATCCCCCCCTCCTATAGACTATCTCCTCCAACATCTATTTCTACCCCCGGAGAAACCATCAACTCGTGCGTATCCGATATACTACTTGCGAGGGAGGATACTTTAATGCGAGAGAAATTGGCTTTGTTTATCTGTAAGAAACTGTGCGTAGAGCGCCATAAGGAGCAGTCGATCGGTGATTATCTAGCTGGACGTGACCTGGCTAACGAGATCCCACAGCTAGATCTAGAGACGCTAAAAGCGTTGTTTCGGTACTCTGGTCAAGAGCTGCGTAAGCGTATATGAGTGGAGTATCTGTAGGTAAAGCTCTAGACTGGATGCTTGCCGGTAAGCCTGTAACGCGCCAGTGCTGGGAGAGTAAGGAATACCTACGGTATTCAGAGATTTTAATGATTTTCCAACTATGGGTTGATGGTGAATGCGAGGAGTTGGAGTCATTTGAGGTTGGTGGTTACGATATGTGCGTACAAGATTGGGTTCTTGGCACATTTGATCCTGTAACAGGTGAGCCAATATGGCCAGAGGAGCAAGATGACATTTGCTGATGTTTTGAAAGACCTTATTAACGGGTTGCCTGTATATCGTGAGGGATGGAAAGACGGTCACTTTATCTACTACGAGAAGGACTGGAATATGTTTACTGAAGCACATCCAGGTCGTGACTGGCACACGTTGTGTTCGACAGTACCTCTGCGTGGAACTGACCTGGCAGCTGATGACTGGCAAGTAGATGAGTGGGATGGTGAAGAAGAAAAGCCAGACCATATTCGTGGTGACACGAAAAAGGAGGTAGTGGAATGACTTTCAAGATATCTACTGAGGATGATATGTACCTAGCGGTTACCGCTATACATAAGCATTTCAAGGATAACCCAGACGAGCCGTTCATTGATTTAATCTATGATCGAGATGGGCAAAGAGAAGTTGTTGGCAGGATTAATAACCCTGATTTTACTGAATTGATTTACGCAGTTAGTTACGCAATGGACAATTTGAAGCGTGTCAACTTAAGGCGCACGATACAGATAAACACGAAATAAACACGTGTTTAATGTATAATGACCACGCCACCCCAGTAAGGTGAGCATCTGTAAAGGATCTCCAGAAACCCGGCCTTACTAGCCACAAAGAAGTCATCATTGCCAGGTGGCTTCTTTTTTTGTCTGATATATTACTTGCGGGAGAAGTGATCGCCATGCACGTAAACGCCCTGCGGTCACTTTTCTCCCTAGGAGAACTATGATTACCTTTAACCTTGTTACGAATGACTTTTCCTGTATGCCTACAAAGGCTACATCTGCCTCCGCTGGTTACGATCTGAGGGCGTACATCCAGGAGGCTATTACTATCCACCCAGGTAAAACAGCAGTTATACCTACAGGTATCTCCACAAGCTTTGGTAAGCACATTGTTGGCATGATCTGTAGCCGCAGTGGACTCGCAGCTAAACACCAAGTTTTTGTCCTCAATTCACCAGGCATCATTGACGCTGACTACACTGATGAGATTAAGGTTATTCTTATGAATATGGGGACTGAAGTGTTTGTTGTAGAGCCTTTGAACAGGATTGCACAGATAGTATTCACGCAGGTTGCAGATCCATTTGGGCAGAACACTGTAAGTGCCACTAGGACTGGTGGATTTGGCAGTACAGGCACTGAATAGTCAAAAGGCTATAATGAGCCATGGGAAGATTAGACTGGTTTCAAAAAGCCGCAAATTCGGCTATGGGTGTAGGTAGAGCTGCCCTCGATCGATTTACTGCACCAGCATCGCCAGATACAGAAGCTGTAAGCAAGATTGCATCGAGGAACACTCCTCGTCCTACTAATCCATTGACTAAAACCAGTGCTTTTAGGACTATGGGTGAACCTAAGAAACCTACGTTTAAAGGCTTCACTAAGACCGTTGGTGCTGGCACACTGGATGGATTGAATCTAGTAAACAGTGGACTCAGCGCAGCGCAAGGCGATTATGAGGCAACCCCAGGACAAGTTGTTGGAGATGCAGGGTCTGTTGCTCGTCTTGCACGTATGAACAGTGGAATTGCTGCGCGAGGTGGGGCGCCACTAAAGTTAGCTGCTGATCCACGTTCAACAATGATTGCATACGGTGCTGAAATGGTTGCACCACACGTCAAAGAAGCTTTTAACCCAGCTGCTAACAAAGCCAGGTACAACGCTAATGTCCAGGAAGCGTTGAACCCACCACCTGCTACTTACTGGGAAAAACTACTTGGCCTTGAATACAATCCGTCTCAAGGATACAAGGATAAGGTTGCTCAGACCGGACAACTAAGCCCGAATAGCTTTGTTAGCACTACTTCTACAGGGCGTAAGCCAATGGAGGGTGCAAAGCAACTAGGTGGCGGTCAGACATCGAGGCAAACTATTGATAAGCAACTTGGTGAGATCTTTGATTTTGCACTCCAGCGTGGCATCGACCCTGCATACGAATACATGGGTCATGTTATGCGGCGTGATGGATTAACTGAAGAACAAGGCATTGATCTTTACAATAAGTTTATGAATAAGCTTTACCGTCAACAGGCATTTGATAAAGCTGTAAACCAACCACTTATTTCGGATCCGAAGCAGCTTGCAAGATACCGGGAAGTGTTCTAGCACCACCCTCATAATCAACGCCATGCCCTGCTTGTTTCAGGGCATCGGCTAAATTATGACCGTCATACAAAACCGTTCCTAAAATCCTCCCATATTTATCCTCGCGATGATTCTTGACAATGACAACTACGTTGTCCTCACCTAGTACACAGGATTCAGTAAACCACTTAGCTTCTAGGCCTTCATCCGTATTCTTTTCTGGGCAATTGATGTGTTCCAGACGAATCTTCTTAGCAGTCAAAACTACGCCGAACCCAAGATCTAGATCAGCCTTAAGGGTGTCACCATCAACAACTGAAACGTTTTTGAGGGCATAAGTGTAAAGATTAATCTTCTTCATCGTTTTCCGTACTTCATCAGCATCTGCTGCATACTAATTGGGTTAGCTGTAGGTGGGTATAACCCAGCCTGGCTATTCATCATCATTGTTCCCAGAGCACTTTTATTGGATATGGCTGACCCGGCAAACTGTTGATTTGCAGCTTTTTCCACTGGCTTCTTAGGTACTGGTCGTACTACGTTTTGGAAATTCCAGCCTTCTTGTGCTCGTTGCTCATATTCCTGAGGAGTCTTTGCTGTGCCAACATCTGTACCTTTTGGATACACCGAAACCTTATGGTACTGATGTCCATAGTCTCTAGCTAATTTCCCTTCATTGGCTCCGTGTCCTAGATCTACACGATTACCTTTGATGGCTCCGCCTGTGTCATCGGCTGTAGCCCATCCGTAACCAGGGATAAACATCTTTGATCCAAGCGGTATCACTTTAGGATCTACAGCAACACGACCCCGCCCTACAGGATTTCCAAGAGCTGTAATCTTTCCGCCCTGCATACGATCGTCTTTGGCGTAGTACGCACTCACATCTGCATCAATGGTGCGACCGGCGGATTTATATTTTTTTGACATTACCTATTGTAACAAAAACAGCCACGGCGGACCGTGACTGTTTCCATTTGGTTGTTGTTCGTTGATGTTGCAAGTTTGAGCTTGCACACAAAGTATACCTAATTTATCCATTGTTGCCATGCTTACTTGCGGGTATAATGTTTATGTTTGATTTTCACGGAAGGACTACAGAATGATTACAATCTGTAAGGCAGGACGAGATTCGGACTTTAACATCATGCTCCGACTCACGTCTCATGGGCCACAATTTCTCATCACCCCCACATCCACACCGGATGCAGAAACGTTCACATTTACTCCTGTGCAAGCATGGAATTTCCTATATAGCGAAAGCGTTGTCAATCAGAACGGCAAGTGCCCGACTAAGACTATGCTTGAGTTGGCTAACGAAGTCATTAATAGCCAGGTAGTTAGTAAGCCAGCCTCATTGCCTGAATTCCACTTGGATGACGAGGAAGCGTAATGATGAACTGCATCACTCTGGTTGGGCGCCTGTGCGCAGATCCAGAGATTCGTAACACAGCTAACGGTAAGGTTGTTGCTGGTCTTCGCATTGCAGTTGATCGTCGTGGTCGTGAGAAGGAAACTGATTTCTTTGAAGCGTCTGCTTTTGGTCAGACTGCATCATTTGCTGGAGATTATCTCCGCAAGGGGAGATTGGTAGCTGTAGTTGGAAAGCTTCGCACTCGTGAGTATGAAGCAAAGGACGGCACCAAGCGTAAGGTTTACGAGATCATCGTTGATGACCTTACTCCACTTGATAAGGCTAAAGAGGGTGACCCTGGTGGATTCACCGCATCATCCGCAGCTCCTAAGGTTGTAGCAACCGAAGACATCGAAGACCCGTTTGCATAAACATACTGGTGCAGTGGAAACACTGCACCTTTTAGGTTCACTATGAGAAATCCGTTTACATATCTACGAGAACTAAATACAAAGCTTGCTCTTACACATAAGCGTCTTATCGAAGAAATTACACGTGCAGATAAATTACAGAAAGAACTTTCAACCGCTAAGGCTACAATTCAGAATCTTCACATTGATCTTCATGTAGCAAAAACATACACAGAGGTTTTGGAAAACACTGTCAGCGATCTCAAGGAAGCTGCTCGTAAAGCTAGTCTTTACGATGAGTTAGACATTCCAAAGAAATGAAAATTAAGCCTATTAATCTGCGTGATGCTAATCAATACATCGCAGATAATCACAGGCATCACAAGCCAGTTGTTGGCCATCGATTCAGTCTGCAATGCGTTGATGATGATGGTCAATTACTTGGTGTAGTTATTACTGGTCGGCCTGTTTGTAGGAATTCAGGTGACCCTATCGAAGTCTGTGAAGTTACTCGATTGTGCACAGATGGCACAAAAAATGTTTGCTCTAAACTTTACGGGGCAGCTGCAAGAGTCGCTAAAGAGATGGGCTTCAAAAAGATACAGACGTACATTCTAAGTGAGGAACCTGGTACATCTGTTATTGCGTCTGGATGGAAATGTGTTGCAACTACACGAGGTGGACAATGGGAGCATTCTGATGGTGCACCTCGTCGCAAAGATCAACCAGATTGCCGTAAAACCCGTTGGGAGAGAATACTGAATGATTGAACACACAGCTAAACTTGTCTGGATTACACCAGAAGCTGAGGCAACTATGGCTTACATCGCCCGTGTAAGTAACCCAAAGAATCAACAGTCAAAGTCATTGCGTTTACTGGAATACTGCATTGAACATGGTCATTGGTCTGTTTTTGAACAAGCATACGCATCTATTGAGATTAAAACTATCCGTGCTATCAGCGCCCAGATTTTGCGACATAGAAGCTTTACGTTCCAGGAGTTTAGTCAAAGGTATTCGGCGGTCATCTCCGAGGATCAGTCACTCCCAGATCAAAGGTTAGCTGGTGCAACAAACCGTCAATCAAGTCTGCCTGTAAACATCGACACGATCACCAACAAACAGATGCAAGCATTAACAGATGCTGATAGTGCCATCTCTTACGCATATGAATGCTATGAGAATCTACTTGATGCCGGGTTTGCTACAGAAACTGCTAGGTTTGTATTGCCACTGTGCTCACCGACAACGTTGTACATGACTGGTAGTATTCGTTCCTGGTTACATTACATAGAACTCAGGTCAAATAATGACACACAGGAAGAGCATCGAGTGATTGCGAAAGCTGTTGCTGAAATCCTTGAGCAACACATACCCGTAACTATGGCAGCGTGGAGACGAACACATGAAAACAATAGCGATGATTCAATCGAGGACGAGACCTGAACCAAAACCTCGACGTAAGAAACTATCCGAACAAATACCAAAAGACATACAAGACAGAATATGGAGAATGTATCAAGAAGGTATCAGCCAACGTAACATTGGATTGATACTTCTTGAAGAAGGAGTGCCAAGTCCTGATACTCCAACTCCATGGTCTAACAGTTGTATCTCTGTAATCGTAGCTGAATACAAACAAAAAAATACCCCAGCCTAACCTGGGGTATTTCGCATTATCTCAGCACACATTTGAAGTCTTCTGCCAACCCATTTAATTACTGGGATTGCCATAGAGTTTCCGATGGCTTTATACCGAGCAGAATCTGAAGCTGACTTAAGTTTAGACTCACGTCCATCTGGATGATGATATTTACCGAACCGCTCTGGGTATACATATCCCCTGGAACTGTAGAACGATATGTTCGTGTAATCATCAGGGAATCCCTGTAAACGCTCGCATTCTTTCGGTGTTAACCTACGCACAGTCATTGGACTGGTGTTTAAAACGGCTGGTCGGTTGTCTCCCATGTCTGCACGTAATGTTGAGCATCGATCACTAAGATCTGATGGACCAGCATTCCTTGCAATTGACCCTGGCTCAAAGCTAAGCAGTATAGGTTGGTTGTCACCAGATTTTGCTTGACTGGCCAGTATAGTTTGCGTCTTATCGGATAGGTGAATGTTATTACCTAGCCGAATTGCTGATGGACTAAAGACATGAGCAATACCGTGAACACCAGTGGCATTCAATGTGTACATAGGCCCATTTACTGTAAAGCCATTACCATTGCCGCCATTGTGCGGTTGTCTGCCAATTGTATTCTCAGCTAACGCAATCAGAGGTGTATTATTGCCACCTGTGCCCCACCTACTTGCTACTGTAGGGCAAACATCTAGTGGACCCGTAATACGACTATCATTTGGATGGTTTTCGTACAGTAACGGAGTTTGATTGTTTACTCCTTTTGAAAGGTTAGATTTTGTCAGGCATGGAACGCCTCCTAGTCCTTCGCTATTACTGATTCCAAAGCTTCCTTGAGCAGTGGTGGTAATGTCTTCCCCCTTGTTTCTGCTCTTCGCAGGATCCCGGCTGAAGCTGCCTTGCTCAAATAGTACGGCTGCAGATGGTCTCCAGTCTGCTCCACGATGTCCAACAAGGATGATTCGACGGCGGCGCTGGGGGACTCCGAAGTATTGAGCGTCAAGAATCCGGTAGCTGATGCTATAGCCGATCTCTGCCAGGGCAGCGAGGAATGTTCCGAAGTCTCGTCCTTTATTGACGCTAAGGGCACCTGGAACGTTTTCCCATATGACCCACTCTGGTTGCACTGTGTCAACCAATCCAACAAATGCAAGGGACAAGTTACCACGCGGGTCATCCAATCCCTTTCTAAGTCCAGCGATGGAGAATGCCTGGCATGGTGTTCCTCCAATGATAACGTCAACTGAACCTCTTTCAATGCCCCAGGTTTTGTATTCATTTAGGTCACCGTAATTACGCACAGATGGATAGAAGTGCTCTAAGACAGAGCACGGGAATTGTTCGATTTCAGAAAATCCAATGGGAGTCCAACCAAGTGACTCCCATGCGACTGTAGCTGCTTCAATCCCGCTACAAACGGATAGATACCTCATCAGTCGATGAGTCCCAATTCTCTAGCTCGCTTTACAGCTCGCTCACGTGCGTTCAGTCCACTAACTGCCAATTTCCAATACAGATTGTCCGTGTGAAACTGCACTGTCCGATGGCTGATTCCGAGTGCCACGGCGATCATTTTTGCTGTCCTGTTGCCGTTGAGTTGCTTCAATATCTCCAACTCCCGTGCGGATAACGGGTGCAGTAGTCCTGGCTTTTCTGCCGGAATATTCATTGTTTCCTGCGTATCGCTGCTCATAAGTGCTCCAACATCTGAATGCAGATGTATCTGTTTTGAAATATTCAAGGCTGATCCTAGACTCCTCCCGATTGCATACAAAATACTTACGGTCTTTGTCGTTATCGATCTTCACAATCCACATTTCATATGGCTTAGTGAACTCGTCAATGTATGTACCTTCTCGATGGTCAATGACATTGAACTTGTATTTGCCTTGTTTCTCCTGCGGTAGATATGCTGTAGTCAACAGAGCTTCGATCATTAACGGATCGTAAACTACTGAGGATAGCATCTTAATAGTATATACTTGCAGACTTGCTGGCGCAACAAGATTACAATCACTGATGTACAATCATATTTATGGGAGTTGTAAAGAAATACCAGAATCCTAAGGGTGGATTGAACGCGGCTGGCCGTGCCCACTTCAAGAAAACTGAAGGATTGAACTTGAAGCCACCTGCGCCAAGTCCAAAGACTCCTAAAGACGCGGCTAGGCGTAAATCGTTTTGTGCCAGGATGGAAGGCATGAAACGAGTAAACACGTCAGCTAAAACAGCTAAAGATCCAAATAGCCGGATCAACAAAAGCCTTAGGGCATGGAACTGCTCATGAATAAAAACATCAATCACGCACAAACATTCATGCGGGATTTACCAGATATTGAGCGCCGCGAACACGGTCTCAAGACTGCTCCAACAAAAGCTCAGATGCAACAGATGGAGAAGAAAGAGCATGGTCTCAAACGCACACCAAGTATGTCTGAGATAATGAAGATTGAACGCAAAGAACACATTAAGCCTGATGGCAATGTGATTATTGGTCGTGGATATAAAGGAAGAGCAAGGGCAAAATAATGGCTAAATCAGTAAAGACAATGTCGCAGATTATGGGCGTAAAGAAACCACATCCTGCTGGATGCAAGTGCCCAGGGTGCAAAAAGAACTGCTAGTATGCCTGAGAAGACATACCCAGGTCCATTTAAAGGGTCACGATACACACAGTATAAAAAAGACCCAATTAAAGGCTACTCCAGAGATCTTATTCTTAAGAGTGGCAAGGTTATTCGTGACACGTCAAACGAATTTGACACTGAAACTCAAGCTCGCAAAAGAAAGAAAGTTCAAGAATTTGAGAGACAAACTGGCTGGGCAAGTAACGACAATTTAAACGCAGCCGGTCGTAACATGATGATCGGCGGGGCTTTAGGAGCGGCTGGAGCAGGTGCGTTATATGTTAATGCACCAAAAATTGCACAAAAGATTGCCGACTTTCAAAACCGCAATAACAAGCCAGTACCTGCAAGCCGTAGTAAATCCGTCAGATTAGATCGTAATCGAGTCGTTAGTAGTGTTACTACTCCTGACAAGGTACGTAACTACAGTGATCCTAAGACTCGCAAGACACGTCCCGTGGCTGGCACTCCACGGATTAAAATGACGCGTGATCAAATTAATGAACGCCTTAGTTACGAGGGCAAAAAAGGAAACGAAGCAATGGCTGAAAGACCACCAATACAACCTGGGCGGCGCGTTTTTGGAGGTCCACGACCAGGTTTTGGACGTACGCAATCTTCATCTGAAAATGGCAGTACATCGTCATCCGAAAACGGTAATAAACCACCACGTCCTGGAAAAAAGCCAGGTACTCCTACTAGACGTATTAAAATTTCAGATGCACAAATAAAGGGATTTCCCGGTCGAAATCTAAATGTACGTGGAGGATCTGGATTTTTTAGTCCCAATGGACCTTCAGGTTCTGTTGTTGATCGCAGTAAAGGTACAAACGTTGAGCCATATGCTGGTGCAACTCAATCAAGAAGTAACCCAACACCGCAGTACTCACCAACTCCTGCAAAAACAACTACGTATACACCTCCGGGGCAAAGTGCAGTCCCTACGTTTGGTGGCAAGACTACACAAGCACCTACGAAACCTAAATTTCGTGGAGCACGAGTTAAAGACATAGTAAAAACAGCGGCAGTTGGTGGAGGAACACAGGTATCTATTAATACTAGACCGGGTGGCCCAGTAGGATCAAGAGTTAGACCTGGTCAAAGGGCTATTGTTCGCAATACTGCAACACCAACTACTCCGCCTCGTCCTGGTTATCGTGCGGGAGCTGACGGAGCGGCTGAAGCTGCAGCTCGCAGAAGTGCTATGCCAGCATCAACAACTGCTAGTAAAGTTGCCGGAGCTGCTAGTAAAGGCAAGGGGCTACTTAAGCTTGGCGGTAAAGTCCTTGGAGGCATTGCGGCTGTTGCTGGAGCGTCCGAACTTTACGATCGACTTGCACCGGCTGACTGGGCACGTGCACCATGGATGAGCCGTGGAGCACCAAAGCCACCAGCTCAAGTAACGCAAGAACAACCACGTAACGATGGCGGTTATAGCGCACCTCAAGGCGGTGGCAACAAAGCAAACCAAGGTGGTTATGGTGGTGGGTCATCCATGACTCAGCAAGCTCGTGCATCACAACGTGCTATCCGTAAACCGGATGATTACCTTGGAGAAGCATTTGATGCATCTCTTCGTAAGGGTGTCAACAAGGGTACAGCTCATCTCGAACACATGATGAAGATGGATAACCTAGATGAAGACACTCGTGCTGGATTGCGTGAACGATTCAAGAAAGTGCAAGGTGACAGAGTTCTGTCACAACACAAAGATGAAGGTATTGTTGAACGCCTTAATGCGGAAAAAGCTGGACGTGGTGAAAACCTACTCAAGGCTTATCGTAAAGAAGGTGGTTTCAATTACGGTAAGAAGGGCGATTACTTTGAAATTAAACGGCAAGCTGAAGCCGGTACAGAGTACGCTAAATAAAGAAAAGCCTCCTACGGGAGGCTTATTTTTTCGGGTGACAGAAGTTTGACTACTTCATCGCATTTATCTGTGTTGTTGGTTAGATAAAACGTCAGAAACCAGATTGCCTTGGATAAGTCATCAAACTCACTCTCTCCTGGTTTGCGTCCGCATCGAGCAATGTACTTGATAGCTGTGAACAGCTCGAATCCAAGTCCCCAGGCTCGTGCTACGTATACGGGCTGAAAGTGCTTTTTTACCACTGCACGGTAGTGATCAGGTGAAGTTTTCATTACCCTGACAGTATACTTACGAGATGAACTATTCTCAAGAAATTAATGACTCACGCTACATTGAACGTGATGGGCGTATGTATCGCATTACGCCTAATGGTGAACAGCAAATCTGTAACGCCATAATTGACCGTAATGGTGAGAAGGTTCGCTGTAAGGCTATTGCAATATCCGGTCAGGATTTCTGCTTCCACCATGGCACTGAACTAATTAAGCGTAATGAGAAACCACAGTTCCTTGCTCACGCTTACAAAGTAAACCGCCGTCGATTTTCCAAGGCTGGTAAAGATTTACTTGAGAAGGTCGATGCTCACCGTGAAGACCCAGAGTTGTTCAGCCTTCGAGATGACACAGCGTATATAACCGCCCTGGTAGACGTAAGAGCTGAAGCTGCTGGTGAAGGTGTCAGTATTGATCAATACCGCAAGGTAGAAGCGGCGTACAACCTAGCTAGATCCAAGCTAGGGTCTCCAGATTTCATTGACGCTTTTGAGCAGATTGGCGACTTACTGAAAGAGCGTCTCGATGAGTATGCGGCATCTAAGGACGTACTGGAATTAATATCTCGTCGTGCAGACCTAGTCGAAGCAGAACAACGCATGATGCAGACAAAGTCGTATACACTCGAAGCAGACCAGGCATTTATGTTGATCATGCAAATTGTAGAGGTAGTCAAGCAAAGCGTACGCGATGCTGATGAACTGACTGCAATCAAGACAGGTATCAATAAACTACTGCGTCAACATAAACAAGAAGTTGATGACCCTGTAGAGGATGCGGTGGTAGTAGATGGCTAACCAAGTTAAGAAGAACACACCTAAGGAATTCAGGCACCTGACACGAGCGGATAAACCGCTATCTGTAGCGTTGCTTGAAGCTTTAGAAGATCAGATCGGATTGGTAATCGAAACTGGAGACTATGACTCCGGGAAGGCGTTCGCTATCGACGGAGCATCTCTTGACTATAAACATTGGTTGAAGACATTCGCCCCACACGCTATCAGTAGCGAATTGGGCGCTCATCACATTCGAGCATGGGAATGGGCAGAAAATATTACTGCTGGATCTCCACCTCCGGCATTGATTGAATGCTGGTTCCGTGGCGGTGGTAAATCCACGACAATGGAACACATCGCAGCTCGCATTGCCGTCAAGGGTTCACGTCGATTCCTTTTGTACGTGTGCTCTACACAGGAAGCTGCTGACCGCCACGTATCTGACATTGCTCACACGATGGAGCGTTGCGGTATTGAAAGGGCTTTGAACCGCTATGGATTCTCCAAGGGATGGAATGCGTCCAAACTTAGAACAGCTAACGGGTTCAACGTATTGGCGTTTGGCCTTGACACTGGTGCACGCGGTGTCAAGCTTGATCACCTACGTCCTGATTTCATTATACTTGATGACATTGACGAGCTTGATGATAGCGTTAATCGCGTTGAAAAGAAGATAGCGACTATCACTC
>Ga0181344_1000064_pt1 | contig 46101 bp, 18 predicted proteins | sample Su13VDMLBDD_FD_130098 | JGI IMG/M metagenome (GOLD analysis project Ga0181344, IMG submission 130098) | Freshwater viral communities from Lake Michigan, USA - Su13.VD.MLB.D.D | ecosystem: Environmental > Aquatic > Freshwater > Lake | place: USA: Michigan | collected 2013-07-15
ACTACTACTAACTCTGATAATTTCCAGGGTGGAACTACAGCTGCTACTTGCTGCTTTGAGTTCTTGTGTGGAGAAACTTACTACTTGCGTCTTGATCTTAAAGGATCTCCGCTTCTGCGTTTCTTGAACCACAACTCTTACCACACACTTTCAGCTTACACTGGATGTTGCTCAGGTCCTACTCCAACTGTAGTTGACTCTACTTTGGTTATGATCTCTTGGGCTACTGAAATCATCACTTCTGAATACACTAAGAGCTTTGTTCTTCCTGTAGTATTTGATGAAGCTGGTGTTGCTTGGTATGCTCCTGGAACAACTTCAGATCCACTTACTGGTGCTCTTGTAAATTCAACTCAGTGGTGGGATGCTTATGTTTCTACAGGTCACACTGCAAATGCTTGCGCAGGTCTTCGCTTGTTTGGTGCTTATGTTGAAACTAAGTTTGGTAACTGTTCTTTCCAAATCACTGATTTCTTTGAAAAAGAATTGGTGCGTATCTATGCTTCTATGGTAGATTACAATGGTGATCCATGTGTATTCTCAGGTATCTGCGTATACACTGAGTGCTATGGTCTTCAGGGTATGGGATTTGGTGAGCAAGTTCTTCGTGATTTGATTCTTTCTGAGTCTTATCTGCAGAATTACTTCCACACTGATATTCGTATTCGTGAAATCACCCAGGGATCTGACATCATTGCAAATGTTAACCGCAATGCTTTGTATGGAAGATACTTCATCTTGCACAGTGTTCCACGTTACAACAACCCAAGTAGCACATTTGACAATGATCAATACATGCTTGAAGTTATTGTAAATGCTCCGATCACAGCATTTGAAGATGATATGACTGCATGGTTGTCTGCATGTGGTAATGATTGCACTTCGCTTGTAATTAATTCTTGCGAGCCTTGTGTAGTTCCACCAAATCCAGAACCAGTTAGATAATTTTAACTGAACCGTAAAAAAAGGGAGTAGAGTAAAAAAACTCTCTCCCTTTTTTATTATTTTTGTTTATATTAAAAACAATGGCACAGCACCAACTAAGTCTTGAAGCACCGGATACCATGAATCTTGGTATCTTAAGAGTTGTAGATACAAGTGTTTATAGCTCACTTATTCCTGTAACATGTCCTAAGTTGGCAGTAACTCTCCCGGGATTTAGTTATTCTGTAGAATTTACAGAGCCTGTAATTAATGCTGGGTTTATTGTAAATATCACAGCTTGTGATCTTCAAGTACAAACTGCTCAATGTGGTACTGTACTTAATAATTTACCAGATGGTGTATACATTCTTAAGTATAGTGTATCACCTAATGATCAAGTATATGTAGAGTATAATCACTTACGTATTACTTATGCAATGACACAGTACCAAACACTTCTTTGTGAATTGGATTTAGGTGCTTGTGATCCACCTCAAATTATTAAAGACAAACTCAATAAGCTTAGAATGATACAAATGTATCTTCAAGCAGCTAAAGCTAAAGTAGAGGTTTGTCATGAGCCTCAAGAAGGCATGCAACTTTATAACTATGCATTGAAACTTCTTAAAAAGATGGAATGCAAAACTTGTAAGTAAAAACAACAAAAACCAAAACCAATGACTTGTAACAATTGTAAAGCAAAACTTTCTTGTGGATGTCAGAAAAGAGTAGCTTCTAATGGTGTTCATGTATGCAGTAATTGTCTTTTTGCATATGAAGCCTCTCTTAAAAATAAACCTAATCCACAACAGATTAATATTACAGCTGTAAACGCTACACTCAATAAATAAAACATGTCTACTACAACATATCATGTAGGTAACCAAGGATTTATAAGGAAACTTATAGATAACACTACTCCATGGAGTGATATTGGTTATTCCTTTACTTCAGGTGTACTACCTGTTTACTATGATGTGATGACAGATCCTACTGATGGGGATAAGGTATTTGTAGTAGGTCAATCTCTTACATTTAATACTCCAGGATTTTATGGAGTATTAGTTTCTACTAATGGAGGTACAACTTGGAGTATACCAACTGGTACTTATCAAACAGATGTTGCTCAATTAAATTTCAAATTTTATGAGATTTGGGTAGTAAGTAATTTAGTTTCATATGCTTGTGGAGATAATGGTGTAGTAATTAAGAGTACTGATGGAGGACTTACATATAGCTCTTGTACACAGCTTCCTGCAGGAGTAATTGTTCCAAATGCTGAACCTATTGTTCCTACAGCATATTCTTTGCATTTTATTAGTACAACAACTGGTGTTGTAGGTTGTAGAAATCTTATCTATAAAACAACGGATGGAGGAGTAACCTGGTCATCATTGACTATTATACCTGATGTAGCTCCTAATTTACCTCAGAATATTTTAGGTATTCATATGTCTGCAGATGAGCAGACTATTGTAGCATGTGGTTCTCAGTATATTATTAGATCTACAGATGGTGGAGTTAGTTGGAGTGTAGTTTATAGCTGGGTATCTATTAGTGACTTTGCAGGTAAACACCTTACCTGGATTGATGATAATAATCTATGGGCTACAGGAGCAAGAAATGTAGTAGTACAATCTACTGATGCAGGTTTGTCTTGGACTCAAGTTCAACCTACAACTGCTTCTGGAGATATTAGATTAGCCGGCCACTTCTATACTATTAATGATGGATATCTAGGTATAACTACTACAGAACAAGTAACAAGTAACTCTGGTAATACAGTAGCTACTAGTGAAGTTGTTCCTGGCGCTAAAAGTATTGAAGCTGTTTGGACTTATTATCAGGCACCTGTATGTTACAAGCTTACTAATTGCTGCGATAATGCTTGTGTATTTACAGTAAGTAATGACCTATCTGCTTATGTTGGTTTAAGTATTTATATACCAACTCTTCCGGATGTTGAGTGTTTAAATAATCTTATTGGGTATAAAAACTGTTTTACAGTTACTTTAGCTCAAGATTGTACTCAAGTAATTGAAATAGATACTACAGGTTTAATATCTTCTGCAGACTGTGAAAGTTGTATACCCAGACATTATGTACTTACTAATTGTGTTGATGATCAGGATGTTATTATCACTTCTACTGATTTCAGTGATTATGTAGGCCAAGTTGTTAATCTTAGTAATTGTGGAGATAAGTGCTATACAGTATCTACTAATATAGATTGTAATATCTATGGTACTACCACAAATACAGTAACTAACTCTTATGCAACTTGTGAACTTTGTGCATATGTACCTCCAGTTCCTAGAGAGCTTAAGAAAAGATCAGTAAAACCAGGATATGATACACCGGCTTGTACAGCAGATGCATATGATAATATCACTTGCAAGTTTGCTACAGCTGTGTATGATGAGATGGTTAAAGCAAGATATGGTATAACTATCTGCTGTGAGCATGATGTAAACTATTGGGATGTACAAAAACAAATTCTTGACCTCCAATCTATTATGGATCCTAATCCTAGTACTTTGGATATTCCTTGTACTTGCTGGACAATTAACCAAACTGTGGGTACTGGCACATATACTTACATGGCTTGTGGAAATATAAGCTCTATTATTACTTTGACTCAAGGGCAAACTGGAACTGTGTGTTCTAAATTTATACCTTGTCTTTCAGGTACTACTGGTGCATATAGTATTACAGGATTAGGTACAGTATGTACAGATAATGCTAGTTGCACACCCCTTTGATTTGTAAAAACTATTAAAAAGTTGTATATTAATATATTCCAAAGATCATGAAGCCGATTAATAACGATAATGCATCCTGTAACCCGATCTCCTCTAATTGTGTGATCTGGCAAGGTGCTGATATTCCATGTATCAACTTATGTAAAGGAGATACAGTAAGTGATGTAGTTTTTAAATTAGCTACAGAGCTTTGTGCAGTTCTTGATCAAATTGATGTAACTACTTTAGATCTTTCATGTTTCAATCTTACTGGTTGTGAACCTAAAGATCTTCAAGCTTTCTTACAACTTTTGATTGATAAGATATGTGCACTTGAAGGATGTTGCAATCAAACTCCAAGTACAGCAAGAACAGGTTGTCCTGATTGTACAGTAAATATTGCACCTTGTTTCTATTATCAGGATGCTTTTGGTAATCAAATTACTACAATGCAGCTTACAGATTATGTAACTGCTATTGGTAATAGAGTATGTGATATTCTTAATCAGATTGATATTATTAACCAAACCTTGGTTAATTATAATATCCGCATTACAGCTCTTGAGAATGCTCCAGCTCCTACCTTTACAATTCCTACAGTAACTCCTAATTGTGTTCTACCTTCAGTACCTACTGAGGTTCAAATTGTAGTAGATGAATTAGAAAAACAATACTGTGAATTAGTAGGATCTACAGGCCAACCAACTGATATTTATTCTGCTATTCTACAGGAATGTCCAGGTTTAGCAACTTCTCCAGTTCTTGGTCCAGGTGGTGGAACAATGGGATCTATCCCAGGATGGGCTAGTCCAGTATTTAATTTGGCTGACAGTATCAATAATATGTGGCTCACTATCTGTGATATGAGAGCTGCTATTGTTAATATTCAAAATAACTGTTGCCCATCTGGTTGTGATGGTGTTGCTCTTAATCTTTCAGCTGTATTTGAAGCACCTAATACACTTAGAATTTATATAACAGGTTCCATAGCAACAGGCTTTAATAACTGTAATGTATTAGGAACTTTGTTTACAATATCTGATACATTAGGTGGGTCATTTACTTATTATATTGATGTACCAACTAATCTTAATAACCCGGGTGGTGTTGTTATTGATTTGAGCACTACTCCAGTTAATACATCATCTAACCTTACAATTCAAGGTAATGTTTGTCTTTGCAATCCTACAACAAATGCAGAATGTTGCAACTACTTATCTTATCTACTAATTAACGAGGCTTCTTGTCCAGTGCTTACATTATCTCCATCAATTGGTACAATTGGTTACTCATTTACTGTAGTAAGTGGTACAGCAACATACACTGTACAACTTTATGATAATGCAGGAACAACACTTATAGCTCAAAATGTAACTGCTGCTACTGGTCCAACAATTGTATCAGGATCATTTACAAGTCTCTCTTCTTCAACACCTTATAAAGTAAGAGTGCTTGTTACAGTAGGTTCATCTACAACTACTTGTCCATTTACTCCTGCAACTACACTTCCAGGACCATGCTTACCTCCAACTAGTGTATCAGCAGTAATAGCAGTAATCTAAAAACTTAAAACAATGGCCTGCAATACTTGTAACTGTCAAACAACACCATGCGGATGTGAGAAGGGGTTAACTACTCCTCCTCCATGCTCGGTTAATACTACCTTTTGTCCAACACCTAATCCTTGTGCTGAAGAGTTTAGCTCTGATTGTATTGTATACACTGGGCCAGAATTACTTTGTGGAAATAGTCCTTTGACTACTTTAACTAGTATTATCCCAACAGGTATATCAGTATCTGAAGCTTTACAGATCCTAGTTAATTATATTTGCAATGGAGCTACAGATCAAGGTAATGTATACCTAAGACTTAATGGACAAGTAACTAGTTCTAGTATTCCTATTATCTGGGATGCTATTACTGGAGATAGTACTTATAAAATCTATATGAAGCTTTCTTCTGATCCAGTAGGAAGCTTTACTTTGATTTCTACAGTTTCTCCTACCTATGCTACAATTACAGGTCTTTTAGCTAATACTAGCTATGACTTTTATGTACAGGGTAGTACAACTAACCAGAAATCTATGTATGTTAGAATCTTAACTCTTGCTTAAAAACCAAATAAAATGGCACTAGTACCAGCATCAATTACAGTAAATTTTACCAGTAACTATACTGGAAATCACCGGGTTTGTTACAGACTAGGTGGTGTAGGTCTTTATGACTGCACTACTATTGTAACTTGTATAGGAGGTGGAACAGCTTGTTCAGCTACAATCAATGTTACAGTAGATGATGAGTCTTGTGATGACTATGTATATGATGGATATGTACAAGCAACCTGTGAAGAAGAAGGATCTCTTACAGGTAGAGTAGCTTGGACTGCTACATATACCCCTACAAATGCATGCTTTTCAGTAGCATTTACTTGTAATGCTTCAGGTGGAGCTGCATTTTGCCCAGCATTTACTCTTCCTTCAGACCCTGATTGTGGAGGAGGTACAGTAGATGTACCTGCTATTCCTGATGGAGATACTTTTAGTTTTTGCTTTCCTGCGGGAACTACTTTTGCAGCGCCTACAGATTATACAAGAGTTAATGGAGATACAGATTGCTGCACTTGTAACACTATTACTATTTCAGCCCCTACAAACCCTGCTACTACAGGTATCTATTTTTACCAAGATTGTATCACTAAACAGTTTGTTTCAGGTACCCTTACTACCGGTGATCCTGATGTAGTAGTATGTTCAATCATATCTTCTGAAGGAGTAGAATATAACAAGTCAATGTCCATTGTAATTGGTGGAACTTGTCCAGTACTTTAATTAAGCTGTGATTTTGTTGGTTTTTTCGCAGCAAAGGCGAGGCCCTGGGGAAACCCGGGGTCTTTGCTTTTATAGGATATAATGATTATTTTTAACTCTGCAAATTTTTCACTATATTATTATGTACTATGGACTTTAAAAACTACAAGAAACCTGATGTAAAAGCTCCAAGATTTAGAAAAGAGAGACTTAATCTATTAGAGTCTGATCTATTTAAGGAGTTTAGAAAGGAGTTTCCTGAGTACAAAAAGGTTTCAGATAAAGATCTTAGAAACATAATTAAGACTTTTAATGAAAACATTTGGAAAGAAGTAATAGTAAATAGAGATGGAGTTGAGCTACCTGAAGGATTAGGATACCTATTTGTGGGATCTTGTCCACCACCTAGTGGTAAAAACATAGATGCTCCAAATTCTTTGAAATATGGTAAACAACTAAAGAATACTAATCTTAACTCGGATGGTCTGCTGTGTAAGATATTCTATAGTAGCTTTGCCTCTAAATATAAGTATGAGTTTAGAAAGCTCTGGAGATTTAAAGGTTGTAGAAACTTTACCAGATCAGTATCTAAAGCATACAGAGAGAATTGGAAAAATTATGTTCAGGTAGATAAAAGAGTAATGATATCTAAGCTTTATAAGAAAAGTGTAACTAGAGATATTATGAAAAGGCTTTCCATGAGCAAATTAGATAACTATAACGAATTTGATCTAGATTAAAATGACAACAATAGGAGATACAATATCTAGAGTCCGCAACACTATTAAAGGTGTTAAAGAAGATGCCTTTATAACTGATAGATACATTTATAGCTTGGTTCTGAAATATGCTAAACTTTATATTCAGAGACAGGATACAGCTAATCAAATTCTTAAGTATCAAAATTTATTTGAGGTTATCCCTTGTGTAGAGCTTACTGAAGTTGATAAAATAGAAGCATGTTGTGCTGGAATTAAATCTAAGTGCACTGTTATGCGCACTAAAGAAAAACTTCCTATTGTTCTTCAAGGTTCTTATGGACCTCTATTTAGAACAGTTAGTTCTCTAGATTATTCTGTTTTAGCATATCCAACAAGCCCGGCTATTTATACAGCTATGGCTAACAGTACTACTTTTAAGTATAACAAAAATGCTTACTACTGGTATTTAGATGGCTACATGTATTTTCCAAATGTACTTTGGGAAGCTGCTAGAATTGAAGGTATTTGGGCTGACAGTATTAGTTACTTAAAGTGTAATTCTGATACTGCTTGTAAAATCAGACAAGATGATAATACTAATATTCCTGAGTACATGTTTGCTGAAATAGAAAAGCAAGTGTTATCAGATATTATGCTTCTTGCTCAGGTGCCACAAGAGCCTGCAGAAAATGGTCAAAACGTACTAAGATCTTAAAACAATGACTATTTTAGAAAATACTAAATCAGATTCTTGTATTTATTGTATAATGAATCAAGAAAATGGACTTTTTTATATAGGTCAAACTAGATGTTATTCTAAAAGATCTAAAGAACATTTAAATGATTTTAAAGCAGGAAGGCATAAAAATATATGGATGCAAAGAGTATTTCAAAAAAATAATTTACTTATAATGTTTCCTGTTGAAAACTGTAGTCCTGAAAAATTAAATGAAAGAGAAGTATTTTGGATTGATTATCATCAATGTTCAAATAGAAGAAATGGTTATAATCTTTCAAAGGGAGGAGATTTTTCATTACTCTTATTAACTGAGGATGCACAAAAAAGAAAAGCTGATGCACGAAGAGGTAAGCCAGGAACATTAAAAGGAAAAAAGCAGTCTAAAGAATGGATAGAAGCAAGAATGTCTAAATTAAGGGGTCAAAAAAGAAATTACTCAGAAGAACATTTAACTGCAATAAGAGAATCTAGAAAAAAAACAAAAGGTATTCGTAAAAAAGGGAAACTTGTAAAGGTTATAGATTTAATAACAAAAGAAGAAAAAATATTTCAAAGTAAACGAGAAGTCGAAGATTTTTTAGGAATTGCTCGAGATAAACTTATTCATAAATTTTATAAAGGAAAACCAAGAAAAATTCTTAAAGAAACCAAAGTTGGCAAATATTTAATAATCAGATAAATGTATAATTACACCCTCCGATATAGAACCTTTGATCAACTTCTAAGTGATATTCAAGTAGATTTCAAGAATATTCAACTTCAGAATTACATTGATCCACAGCAGCTTATTAAAGTTGCTAAAAGGGTTAATTATGATCTTGGACTTAGAATCTTTAAAACTAAAGAAGCAATTCTTGATGTAGAAAAAGGAAGAGTAAAACTTCCGGATGATTTCTTTGTACTAAACTTTGCTCTTATTTGTGATGAGCTTGTTATTCATGAACCGGTTAATCAAGGTACATGGATTGAAGAAAGACCAGTTGTTACACCATATCAACAAACTACTAGTACTATAGATACTTGTGTAGCATCTACTGTAAACTGCCAGGTATGTAACAACACACCTTGTGGTTGTCAAAATACAGCATCTTGTCAAACCTGCAATACTTGTAATACTAGTCCTTGCGGATGTGCTAATCAGGTAATCAATGTACCTCCTTATAGCGCTGTAAATCCTTATGGAAGTTATTGTCAAACTCCTAAAGTATTTACTAATTGCAAAGGTGATGCATATGAACTTGTTCAAATAGTTAAATCAACTCAGCGTGTCTACAAGAGACAATGGCCTATTAGAATACTAGAAAATCCACAAAGCATTGATTGTGATTGTCCTAATCTTTATTGGAATGTAGGTACAACTGCTTGGATTAAAGATGGTTGGTTATATACAAACTTTGACTGCGGAACTATCTATGTTAATTATCAAGGTATGCTTGATGATGAGCAAGGTAATCTTTTGGTTCCGGATCATGATATGATCAATGAGTATTATGAGTATGCTGTTAAGCAGCGTATTCTTGAGAATCTCATGATGAATGATGATGCTACAGCTGTTAATAAACTACAAGTTGTAGAACAAAGACTTAGAGCTGCTAGAAACAATGCCCTTTCTATTGTAAATACTCCAAACTTCTCAGAAATGAAAAGACTTTGGGAGATGAATAGAAAAGCACAATACTGGAAATACTATGATATGTTTAAGTCATATCCATGGAACCAGGGCACAGTTAATAATCAACAGTATCCTAACTCATATACTAGATACTAATGGCAAAATATAATCCTACAAGTTCTGATGATTTAAGGAGGTTTGATAAAGAATTAAGTGAAGATAGAAATGATTTTCACTTGGATGAGAGTACCTGGACTCAAGCTCGAAATGCCATTAATAACTCTAAGAGTGGTGATATTGGTAAACTAGGTAATGAACCCGGTAACCAATATTGTACTGAAGCAACCTATACTATAGTAGGTGCTATCTATACAGATAGAGATGTCTGGGTACTATTCTCTACTGATGAGACTAATTCAGAGATTGGTATCTTTAAAGAAGAGACATGCACTTATCTACCAATAGTAAATAGCCCGTGTCTAAATCTTAGTAAGTATCATCTTATTAAGGGTGTATCTAAAGCAACATCAGATTGTTATTGGAGAATCTACTGGGATGATGGAAATAACCCATCAAGAGTATTAACTGTAGATACAATTAACTTTAGTAACAACTTATACTCAAGTCCTAATAGTCCTATTCCTTGGATCCAAGATTGTTTAGATGAAAATGGTAATACACCAAATTCTCCTCTATATCCACAAGGATGTATATTTTGTAACAATACTCCTGCTATAGATTGTGATGCTATAAGACTTGCTAAGCTTGTAAAAACTCCATGTGTAAGAGTTGAAAAAGGAACATCTGGAGGAACATTAGCAAATGGATCTTACTTTGCAGTTATAGCATATTGTATAGATGGTATAAAACTTACAGACTACTTTAAGCCATCTAATCTTCAACCATTATTTGATCATGATAATGTTGCAGGATCTTTAGATATTTACATTGATGGTGCAGACACTGACTATGATTCTTTTGAATTAGTTGTTGTATCAACAATTAGTGCTCAGACTGTAGCTAAAAAAATTGGGATATACAATATAACCCAGACTAAGGTTACACTTGATACTATAGATCTAACACTTACTACTGTACCATTAGAACTTATTCCTTTACAAACAACTGTCTATGATAAGACAGAAGCAATGTTTAAAGTGAATAACTATTTAATTAGAACTGCACCTACTACTAAGCTTGACTTTAACTACCAACCACTTGCCAATCAAATAGTTACAAAATGGCAAGCTATAGAATATGACAGAAATTACTATAGAAATGGAGGAAGTAATACTGGATACATGCGTGATGAAGTATATCCATTCTTTATTCGCTGGATATACAATACAGGTGATAAATCTAAGTCATATCATATTCCAGGTAGACCTGCTTTAACTGTTGGTGGCTTTAATGAAAATGCATTTCTAACTGTAGCAAGTGATGCTTTACCAGATGAAGTATCTGGAGGATTTAACTACAACTGGTTAGTAAACAACCTAGCTCAAGTTGAACCTGGATTTATTCCTTATACTCTTCCAGATGGAGGAAATGTTATAGCTCAAGGTATCATGGGTTATTGGGAATCAACTGAATATTATCCTAATAATAATGATGAAGTATGGAATGCATCAGCACATCCATGGTCAACTGTAACAAGCTTACCTTATTCTGGAACAGCGCTTACTGATTATGATTTGTGTGGTGAAAAAATAAGACATCATAGATTTCCAGATAACTTTACTGATAATAGTCCTAGTACTTTAACAAACCACTTTAATCAGAGTGGTGGAAAGATTAGAATCATGGGAGTTACTTTTGATAATATCAAAGCTCCTGTAGATAATAATGGAAATCCTATAACTAATATTGTAGGATATGAAATTCTAAGAGGTAGTAGAAATGCTAATAAAACAGTAGTAGCAAAAGGTATCATCAATAACATGGGTATATATAACCTTGATGATGACTTTGATCCAAACACTCCTTATGCAGGCCCAAGAGGAGCTTATCAAAACTATCCTTATAATGACTTGCACCCGGATACATTTTTGTCTACTCAGCAAACAAGTTATACTACATTAGGAGGAGAACAAAACTTTTCTCCACAAAGTCAATTTTCAAGAGAACTGTTTTCTTTTCACTCTCCTGATACAACTTTCTACAAACCTTTTCTCTCTTCTAGAGAACTAAAGGTATATTCAAATTTTGTAGGTGATGTATATGGTAAATTCGAATGGTCAGAAAAGCATCCTAAAGCAAAAGTGCTTACTGACATAGCATTTGTAGTTTCAGCAATTGCAGGTGTTGGTATTGCTCTTCTTGCTAAAGATGGACAAAGAACTGTAACTAGAGAAAAGCCTAGACTTAATGCTACAGTTTTAGCAGGGGGTACAACAGACTTAGCAGTTACAGTACCAGCTGCAATAGGTCTTGTAAGTGCAGCTTTAGGTTTATCTAGTTTATCTGAAGCAGATTTAAATAACCTTGGTATAAGTACTGCTTTATCTATAGCCTTAGGTGTTACATCTGATAACTTAGCTTATAATAGCACGGGTTATGATGCTGCAGCATTAGCAACTCTTCTAGCACCTAACATATTAGGTGGTACAGAAAATGTATCTTATCAAAGATCTTCTTATGCGGATTTACCAACTTTATTTAAAGTTGTAAATGCTGTTCCTAGTTTTGCTAACTATGCTACAGAAGGTACAGATAGAACACTTGAGCTTATAAAAGCTTTCATTAAGTATAGAGATTTTGCACTTAAGTATAATTCTCATGGATTATACAATCTAGGATATGCTGTGGCTGTAGGAAACAGAAGAAGAGAAATTACTGAGCAATCTTATATTGGGCCTGAAGTTGTTGACTTTAGTAATAACTATAGAATCAACAACCTGTTTAGAAATAAATATGTTGCTCTTAATGTAAATACTGCTATTCCTAGTCAAGGTCTTACTGATAATACTAGACAAAGAGTTTCAGATGTATCTGCATTATATCCAGGATTCAATACAAAAAGACCTATTGATGGTTCTGAGTTTAGAACAACAACAGCTTCATACTATACAGCGCTTAAACAAAGAATTAGAAATCAGTATGGTCAAATAGATTCTATTTCTCAAATTAATGCAAGCAACTGTTACACAGCAATTAAAGTAGGTAAAGCTGTACCTTCTAGTGGAACTATTTTTGGTGGGGATGTTTATATTGGAAGATATAGTGAAAAGACTACCTTCTTCTATTTTTATGATTGGTTATATGATCAACCAGATGGTTATCAGTTTAACTATGATGATTATAAAAATATCCTCTACCCAAGATATTGGTTAAATATGGAGGAGTTTCAAACTAATGATTTTACCTCTTCTATATTTTCAAACATATTTAACCCGGGTGCATGGGTAACACCAAGTGATTTTTATAATCTTGATCCTTCACCATCTCTTATATCTAATATAAACTTTGCAGTAAAGAATGCTTATTTCTATTTGTTTAATTCAGGAGTAAGAGAATTCTTTGTAGAGTCAGAAATCAATGTAGATCTAAGAGATTACGGTAATATAGATGCAGAGAAATACTACCCTTATATATCTGATGTTAAAAGACTATTTGATACATCTATTATAAAAGCTGGTAACTATTACAAGTATGATGCATCATTAAGTTTTACAAAAACAATACTTAACTATACATCGTGGGGTATAGTCCAGTCAAGATCTTATAGTCCATATTTAGCTGAGACTTGTTACACTTATAGTCCTAATAGAGTTATCTATTCTTTACCTTCTCAATTTGAAAGTGAGAAAGATAACTGGCTATACTTTTTAGCTAATAACTATTATGACTTTGATACTTATGTAAGATCTATCAAGTCAGTTAATAAGAGTGGTGCTATTATATTCTTTGACACTGCAAGTCCGGTTCAATTCCAAGGTCTTGATCAACTTGAAACAGATCTTGGCACCAAGCTTACAATAGGTGATGGAGGATTATTCTCTCAACCTATGCAAAGCATTATTAATGCTGATGCACAGTATGAGTATGGTTCTTGTCAAGATAGAGCAAGTGTTATAAACACTTCTGCTGGTCTATACTGGATAAGTCAAAACCAAGGAAAGATATTTAAGGTAGCTGGATCTATTGAAGAAGTATCACTTGATAATATGAAGTGGTGGCTTGCTCAGTATCTACCTTATCAGTTGTTGCAACAGAATATTGCAAACATTCAAAACTTTGAACTTACTGATAATACTGTAGCAGGTATAGGTTGTCAATCTACTTATGATAACCAAAACCAATTAGTGTACTTCTGTAAGAAGGACTATATCTTAAAAAGAGATCTTCCGCAGAATATTTCTTTAACTTATTTAGGTACAGATCAATTCCAAGTAAACACCATAATTGGAGGAGAAGGTTTACCAATTAATACTATTACCCTAGGTGATCCTCTTTACTTTGAAGATGCATCATTTACACTTAGCTATGATCCTAAGTCTCAAGGTTTTATTAGTTACCATGACTGGCATCCTACATTAACTTTACCGGGTAAGAATACATTCTTAACTGTAAATCCAAATGATAAAAAGTCTATTTGGGTGCACAATGAAAGATGTGATCTCTATGCTAACTATTATGGTATAGATTATCCATTTGAGGTGGAGTGGATGGTAAATACAGGTAATAATGTTAATACACTTAGAAGTATTGAATATCAACTTGAAGTCTATAAGTATGCACCTAACTGCTATGATAGATTCCACAAGCTTGATACAAACTTTGATGAGGCCGTAGTTTATAATACAGAACAGTGTTCAGGATTGTTAAAGCTTAATTTAACTCCTAGAAATAATGCTCCTGCTATTCTCAATTACCCTATTATTAATCCTACTAATATTGATATCTTGTTCTCTAAAGTAGAACAGAGATACAGATTTAATCAGTTCTGGGATGTTACAAGAGATAGAGGTGAATTCCCAATTGGATCACCTTATCCACCTCCAACACCTAACGTCGGATCTTATGCTCAACAAACTATTTGGAATACAGGAGCTAATGGATATGTAAGAGTTCTTAATGCTAACAACTTAAACTATAATAAAGAATCATTGCAGAGAAAGAAGTTTAGACATTACTCAACAAGTGTTCTTTTGAGAAAGCTTGTAAGTAATGACAGCAAATTCCTTGTAATGACATCTACTAATAAAAACCTTTATTCACCTAGATAATATGTGGAACAAAGTACCTAAGAACGAGTACCTTAATAAAAAAGGGTATGCACCTAAAAAGAATCCAGAAAAGATTGTTAATGAAGGTGTTATATATGACCTTAAAGGTAAAGGTCAATGGGAATATCCAGGTCAAGTAACTAAAATACCTTCAGGAGATATTACCATGCAAGGTGTACCTTATCCTGTACTAGGTGTAGATAACTTAGGTAATGAGCAAATGATGTATCCTGGTGTAGATTATACATTCCCGGGTAATGTGGTTACTGAATATCCTCAATTTCAAAAAGGAGGTGATTATAATATGTTAGGATATGCTATGCATCATCCTATAGGAGCTTTAAAGCATTTTATTAATCCAGAAAAATACCATGCTACAGATGAATATAAAAGACCAAATCATATGACTTTTAGTGATGAGTCTAAGTATTCAAATAAAGAACATCAAGGAGGTCATTGGGAACAACAGCAAGATGGTACATGGACATTTACACCTACTGCATGGAATATACAAAATGCAGGGGGATATGATAAGCTTCAAGATTGGTGGAGTCAAACTGAAGGTAAAGCCGGTAATATACTTTTACCACCTTCAGATTCTCCTCAACTCCAATATGGCGGGGATCCTTCTATACCAGAGTTAAATCAAGCTAAGAAAGGTGGATGGCTGAATAAGTATTCTAAGCTACCTAAGAAAAAATCATCTAAGAATATTAAAACTAGCATTAATAAACTGATGACTAGGAATCCTTTATTTGATAGAAACTACATGCTTTATGGAGCTAAAGGACCTAGACTTTATGATCCTAATTCTAAGTATCAGTTTGGTGGTTGGCTTGATAAATATAAACCTAAGAAGTCTCCCTAAAAAAGGAGGAAGTCCTAGAAAATCTAGTAAAAAATTAGTAAATTATAGTCAAAGCCCTAACTTTGTTAAAACCAGTTGGTTAGATAAATACAAATAGAATGAAAGCTCAATTCCTCAAAATGGCCGGGGTAAACTCTGAAGAAGAGTTTTATAATATGTACCCTACAGAAGAAGCCTTTTTCCAAGTATATCCTCAAGCTAGACAAATGGCTAATGGTGGTCAACCTTATCCATGGTCATATCCAGAATATGGTATGCAAGGTAAAGGTGCAGGCGCTCAAATTCCTGTAGAGACTTATTATGCTTATGGTGGATTTACAAGTAATCCTGCAGCAACTCTTGTTCATTATAATCATGGAGGATCTGGAGATTATGCTCATCCTTCTAACTATGGAGCTTTCCCAGCTTTTGCTAAACAAGGTGGTACTTATGGTGCATCATATCATCAAGGACCAGGAGTCCAAGGTGGTAAAATTGATAATGTAGTAGATAGCAGAAAGAATAATTTCTTATCTGCTATTCAAGCAAATACTCAAAATGCTCTTAATAAAGAAGCTGCAGAAGAGGCTATGCAAATCAATCAACAGTTTATGTCTCAGCTAATTGCACAATTTGGTGCTGAAACATATAATAACAATTATATGTATGAGAATCAGCTTGATACACTTAGCGCTAATAGAGAAAATAAAATGCGCGATTTCATGGGTAGCATAAGAGGAGCTGTTAGCTATGAAACAGACAAGAGATTGAAACAGAAGATGTATGATGATACTCAGAAAAAACTAAACCTTTTAATGAGTACAAATAAATTAAGTACTGATGCTCAAACAGTACCTGACTTTAATCCAATTCCTGAAAACATGGCAAAATACGGTGGATCACTTAAGAAGTATCAAACTGCTGGTACTACAGGAGATCAAATGAGTGAAGATATAAAAGGGTATGCTCAAAAAAAATATGTAACAAATACAGAAAACATTAAAAGTAGACAAAAGCTTATCCAACAACTGGAAGAAGCTTTGTTGAGAGCACAGCAATATAGTTCTGATCAACAAGTATTATCAGATTTTGGTGTTGATAAAACATTAGCTGGATCTTTTACACCTTATACTTATATTGATAAAAAAGATTGGAATAGTAGTTCAGAGCAAGGTGAAAAAAAAGAATTAAAAAGTGTTGCTGAATTACAAGCAGCAATTGATGCAGAAAAACAAAAAATAGAAGCTGCTAAAACAGATCTTAAAACTGTAGCTACTAAATATCCACAGTATTATCCATCAGATGTTTATCCTGATCTTTATGCATCAGATAATCCTTGGGGTTTTAAACTTTCTGAAAAAAATTGGGATGCTAATGAAAAACAAGAAAATATAACTCAAAGTACTAAAACTCAAGGAACAACTCCATCAACTCCTTCTCAAACACAACAAGGAACAGAACCTACTAGAATAACTGGTACAGGAACTAGGGGTGCAAGATATACTCCGGGAGCTCAACAACAAACAACTGGCACTACAACAGATAATCAAATGGATCCTAAAGAAAAAGCAGTAAAAGATCTTGCTGTAGCATATGGTCAAGACCCTGATCAAACATGGGCTAAATACCAAGCGCTTACAACTTATGGTACCATGGGTGCTGGTGCAGGATATCCATATATGGTTAATGCTCCTGATTATAGATATAGAAGAACTCGTAGTTCATATCCATTTGCAGGAGATGTAGGTAGAATGCCAACTTCAGAAGATATTGAAGCAATGCAAGCAGCTGCTGGAGCACAAGGTTATGGATTAAAAGTAACTGAGAAAAAGAGATTGTTTGGTAAAGGTCCTAGAAAGATTATTATTGAAACAACCTTTAATCCTAATACTGGTAAAGTAGAAGAGACTCCGGTTGAACAAACTCCTTCTCCAACATGGGGTGTAACACCTCAAACACCTTCTCCATTGCTTACTGATCAGGATAGATATAATCTAGATAAAGAACAAGCTATTAGAGAAGGTCAAGCGTATGAATATGAGCAACTGGATCCTATAGAAAAAGCAAGATTGCTTTCTCCAATACAAAGTTCTATTCAACCTGTTGAGGCTGATGAACCTTCATTAGAAGAGATGTATACCCCTACTAAAAAATATGGCGGTGGTCTACATAGATTCCTACCTAAGCATGACATGCTTGGAGAAACAGGAAACTATCAAGGTGTACCTGTAACTTCTATGCCTGATATGTTTTCTTATGGAGAAGAGGGTACTCCGGGTATGACTGGATTACCTGGTAAAAAAACAGGAGCTAAATCTTCATACAAGAGAAAAATGAATGTAGCTCCATGGGCTGCTGATGCAACTCTTACAGGTATTAGTGCATTAACTGCTCTTGGTTTAGGAGATGAAGAAAGAGCAATGGAAGAACAAGTAGCTCAAAGAAAAAGAGGAGATAATCTATTCAAACCATTTGTAGGTAAAGATCTTGGCCAATATGTTCCTACCGGTGCATTAACAGGTACTCTTGGAGTAAATCAATCTATTCCTATTCAAGATACAGGATACATGCCAGGATTTACAAAAGACAAAGGTGGTTCTATAGGTTATTCAGATTGGAGTCAAACTCCAGTTAATGGATACTATGGAGTACCTACAGGTGAGATGACAATGTACCCACATTGGACTCAAGCTCCTGTAATGCAAATGGGTGGTGCACCATCTACTGAGCAATATCTTACAGATAAAGAAATTGCAGAGATTATCCAAATGGGTGGACAAGTTGAATACTTAGACTAATATAACATGAGAAGAAGAGTAAAAGTAACTCTACCAAAAGGTAAAAAAGGTCTAGAAGCAAGAACTTCAGGCTTGGAGGTAAGAATGTCTCCAGGTCTTGGCTTTAATGCTAATCAACTTAGTTGGCCTGTTATGGCAGGTGAGTTTTCTCAACCTGAAGTAGAAACCAATAGTAGTATTAAAGCAGTACCTAGAGATCAGGCTAATTTAGAAGCTGAAGTAGGGGAAACTGCAGTAACAAACTTTAGTGGTGATGGAATTCCAGAGCACTATAAGATTGGTGGAAAAAGACATAGTGAAGGTGGAACCCCTCTCTACTTACCGGATAATTCATTCATCTTCTCTAGAGATAGATCAATGAAGATTAAGGATCCTGATATCATTAATCAGTTTGGAATGAGTCCTAAAAAAGGTGGTTATACTCCAGCTGATATCGCTAAGAAATATGATATCAACAAGTTTAAAAAAATACTAGGTGATCCTAATACTGATGATCTGCAAAGAAAAACTGCAGAAGCAATGATTTCAGGCTATAACCTGAAATTAGGTAAACTAGCTCTTGCTCAAGAATCTATCAAAGGATTTCCACAAGGTATTCCAGCTATTGCTATGCCATATTTGGAACACATGGGTATTCAACCAGATCAACTTGTTCAACAAGCTCCTTCTCAAATGTCACAACAAGAAGAAGACACAGAACAAAATGAAGATCAGCAAGTTGAGTCACAAGAAGAAGTAGAAATGCCAGAGGGAAGATATGGTATGAATATCATATCTCAGATACCTAAAAAAGCATTTGGTGGAGGACTCAATAGATTTGTAAAGGGTGGCTCTAATAAAAGAAGAGTAAAAGTAACCATGCCTATGTTTCAAGGTGGTGGTCAAGCTATTAAGACAGATCCAGAACCTGCTAAATCAAAAGCTGTTGGAATTGTAAAATTTGATACTGAAGATGCATTGTATCAAACTCCTAATGTTGAATCTATTGTACAATCAGGTAATGCATATTTAAGAGGTGAAGATGGAAAATACTATAGAGTAGATTATCTTCCTCCAAGAGTAGATGTTGATCAAGAGAAATACAATCCTCTTAAAACAGATCAAGGTGACTTTAGAGATGATTATGCATATCTTGAAAATGAAGTACTAAATAGTCCTGATATTCAGGATGCTATTTGGAACAACTATCAAGAGCAAATAAAAAATGTTAAAACTGAGTCTACTAAAACAGCTCTTACTAAAAAAACAAAAGAAGATGTTATTAGTGACTTCCTTAACATGCAGTTTCAGAACTTTGCTATGCGTGCTCAAGGTGAAGATCTAAATGCAGCTAACTGGCAAAATAAATCTAATCCTGCTAAAGCTTATCAAACAAGTATTGAAAAAGCTGGTCTTAAAGCAATGGATCCTGTTACAGTAGCTTCAGGACAAGCAGCTTATGCTGCATTTGTTCAAGCATCTAAAGATGAAAAGACTAAAGATCTATTCTCTATAATTGTACCAGAACAAACTGGAGTTGGTGATGAAAGTTATGTTGCTGATAAAAAAACAATATCACCACCAGATGGTGTAATGGGTAATACTACTGCTGGTCAATTAGCTACAGTAAAGATTCGTTTAGGTGATGCTTTATCTGCAAAAGAAGAGACTACAGATTTTCAACCTAAGCATCTTGATAAACCTCAATATACAGGAGCACCATCTTTCTGGCTTCAGGATATTATAGGTACTGCAGGTGCAGCCAGGGATCTTATGGGTATAAAAAAACAAATGCCTTGGCAAGCTACACCTGAAACTTATTTACCGGAGCCTACATTTTATTCTCCAGAAAGAGAACTTGCTGCAGCTCAAGAACAAGCAGGTACCCTTACTCAAGGACTTGCTGCATTTACTGGTCCAAAAACATTGTCTTCTAGAGCTAGTGCTATTCAAGGTCAAACAGCTAAAGCAGCTGCTGATATCTTAGGTAGATACAATAACCTAAATGTAGGTGTAGCTAATCAGTTTGAACTTCAGAAGACTAGCATTCTTAATCAGGCCGCTGAAAGAAATGCTGCTCTAGCTACACAGCTTTATGATAAGACTGCAATTGCTAATGAGCAGTTTGATGCATCTAAAACAGCAGCTAGACAAAATGTTAGAAATCAATATTTACAAGCTATAAGTAACAGAGCTAATACCTATAACCTAAATACTCTGTATCCTCAATATGCTGTAGATCCTCTTTCAGGGGGAATGATTGATTTCACACATGGTGCTGATATCACACCTGATGCTTCTGAAAGTCCAGATATAATGAAACTGGCACAGAGCTATTTAGAAAAATATCCTTCTTTCACAACAGCACAAGCATATGATGCTGCAAAGCTTACACTTGGTTTAGGTAAGAGTAGCGCTAATGCTGGAGCTCCTGAAGGATACCCTGGTTAATAAACTTTATAGGTTTACTAAACTTATAATATTTTTGAGTAAATTTATACACTGATATGGCTTCATACATCCAAGGTTTAACAGACTATATACCACAGGTTCAACCTTTTACACCTGATTATAACTTTCTGGGCAATGTTTTACAAACCAGACAAAGTAGGTATGATGCTGCTCACAAGCAGCTTAATAAAATGTATGGTACTCTGCTATACTCACCTATGCTCAGAGATGAGAATAATCAATCTAGAGATCAGTTCTTTAAAGCAATAGATCAAGACATTAAAAAAATGTCTGGTATGGATCTATCTTTACAACAGAATGTAGATGCTGCAGGTAGTGTGTTTAGTTCTCTCTATGACAATAAGAATATTGTTAAAGATATGACCTATACTAAACAGTATAAAAATCAGCTTGAGAGAGCTGAGAATTTTAAAACTTGTTTAGATCAAGAGAAATGCGGTGGAACTTATTGGAATGTAGGAGTTAACTATCTTCATTTAAAAGCTGAAGAGTTTAAGAATGCTTCTGCAGAGGAAGCTATGGGTATGCAAGCCCCGGAGTATACTCCTTTTATTAATGTTACTGAAAAAGCCATGAACTATGTAAAAGATCTCATGGGTAAAGGATTTGGAGTAACTTCTGTAAACTGGTCACCAGATGGTAGATATATTGTAACTACTAAAAATGGCCAGAATCTAACAGTTCCTCTTTATCAGCTTTTTCAAAACCAGTATGGTGCAGATCAAAAAGTACAAGATATGTACAATACTATGGCATATGTTCAAAGAAAAACATATGTCAAAAATAATGCTGAGAAATTTGGTGGAGATGAAACAGCTGCTGAAGAAGAATACATTAATGCTATACTTAATAGAGTTAATGAATTTAAAACTGATGCTGTTGAATCACAGACAAATACATTAGCTGCTCAAGCTAAAAAGAATGCTATAGAAAAAAAGATTAAGCAAGAAGGAAGTACAGGAAATGATGGTATAGCAAAAGCTTATCAAATAGCAGATCTTGATTATACACAGCATGCTCAAACAGCTCAGTATAAAGATGAAACAGCTAAAGTAGCTTCAGGAATAACTAATGCTGGAGAAAACAGAAGACTTAGAGTTGCTAATGTTGATTCTCTTATTGCAAGAACATTAATGGGTAATGATTTTAAAGAAGCTGCCATTAATATCTCTAATCTTACCGGGGAGACTTCAGTAAAAGAAGATCCATATGCTAAGAGCTACTATGACCATTCATTAAGAATGACAGAAAAAGCTCAAGAGTTCCAATATAAACTTAAAGAACTAGAGTTTCAAACAAGATTGGATATTCTTAAAGATCAAGCAACTGGCGAAGTTCAACAAAGAGGTCCTGCAACATCTGCTCTTAATTCAGGTAAGTTTGTTCAAGCTCTTCCAGGAACTGCTACAACTGCAGATAAAACAGATGAGGCACATGAATCTTTTGCATATGTAGAAGAACAGAAATCTGTAACTACAGATGCTGCAAAAGAATATACTAGACAATACACAGACTACCTTTTAAATATCACTAATGATTCAAGTTATGACAATGATCAAAAACTTGCAGCAAAAAGTGAGTTAAAGTCTATTTATGGAGCTAATTATGATGTGGCTAGTAATCAGTTTATGATTAATGGTTCAGCTACTGAATATACAAAGATTGCAGATATGTCTCCATTAGCTACATATAATGCAGCTTTTGCCTCTAGAAAGAAAGAGACATCTAATGCATTATATGGACAATTCTTTAATGAGACTTTAGATCCTATCTCTAAAAGATATGATGATTCTAAACTAGTAATGGATGTTACAAGTAAGGTTTATAAACAGAACAACCTTAATGTAAAATCATGGGCTCTTACAAATGGTCTTGTTGATGATGATGAAAAAAATCAATTTGGACTTCTCTTTAAATATGATGGAGATTTAAGAACAAAAGATGAATATGTAAAGATATTTGCAAGTGGTGGGGGAGATGCTGAAGATGCTGGAGATGCTTGGGATGACATGTATAAAATATATAGTAGTGTCTACAATGGTGGATATTCATATGCAGATCCTAAAAATCCTAATAGTAAGGTTCCTATTGTAAAGGCTATCTATGATCCTAATGCTGCATTTGAAATGTTTGCAGAAGGTAAAACATCTGGAGGTGGAGTTCAATATGCATTTGATGCTGGAGCACCAGCAGCATTTGGTACAAGAGGACTACTTACATTTGGTAATGATGCTTTGAGTTCAGCAGGTACTTTGTTTAGTCCAGGAATTGTAGCAGAAGAATCTAATGCTATAAGTGCAGATGATCAAGGTAATTATAGAGATGCTCTTAATTCAGTAATAAGTGATATTACAAGTGGTGCTTATACAAATAAAGATAAGGATAGACCACTAGGTAAAGTTACTTATATGGATATAGCATTAGGTGACCCTAAGTATAAAGCTGTCCATATTGATTTTGCTCCAGGATACATGGATAAGTATAAAGGTACATCTGATGAACCGGGTTGGGGTAAAAATGAAAGCATTAAGCAAAATGGCTTAACTGTTTATGTTCCTAAGACTGATACAAATAATGATTTTACACAGGCCTTTACTCAAAAGCCTTATGACATTATTTTAAATCATCAACCTGTAACTATATCTAGACCAAATGGTGGTAATATAACTATTACTAAAAATCCAGATGGTAGATTTACTACTACTGGATCACTTTTTAGTTATGATGAAAATGGTAATAAAACATCCATAACACCATCAAGAACTCTATTTAGTTCTGAAGTAGGAGGAAACAATCTAGTAGTAGGATTTGATGCCTGGCTAGATCAAATCAACATTGCAAATACAAACTATCTTAATGGATTACCTGCTGAAAGAATCTATGATCCAGCAGCGCTATCTTTTACAAATAGAAGTATTCTTGAACAAACAGGTAATGCTGGAGAAATGTCTCCTCTTCAGAGATTTGATCAACTAATGGCTCAACCTTATTAAAATGGCACTAGAAAGTTCACTTGATAAAAATATTAGTTTTCCTGATTTTGGTCCTTCTGGAAGTCCTACTCAAGCATTTGATAGAGAGTTTTCACAAGTAAATACTGGTATACAGTATAACAATCCAATACCTATTGTTAGTCCTGCTTTACCACCAACTAGTCCTGACTCAGTTGATATTAACCAGAACTTGGTTGGTAATGAACAAACTGGCCCAGTTCCAGGAGCAAAACAAACTTCAGGGGGAACTACAGATTTTGTTAAAGCTGTAAATAGTTACATGGGTCAAGCAGACCAGTGGGCTAAAGATAAATACAAGTATGGTAGAACATACTCTTATGGCGCTGGCTATAAGAATATGAACTTTGAAAGATACTATGAGCATCCCGAATTTAAAAAGCTAGGATTCTCTCCTTATAGAGATAATGAACAACTCTATAATGAGAATAGTTCTTGGATGGATGACTTTAGAAGAATGGGTACACAGTGGGGTAAGCTTTTTACAACAGGTGTAGGATCCAGTTTATTTCTTGTAGATGATGATGAAGCAGAAGAAGCTATGCAAAAAGGCATGGCTATTGGCTCTTCATCTAAAGAAGGAGCTGGAGCTTGGATTACAAACTTTGGTCTTAACTCAGCATATAGTTTAGGTATTATGACTGAGATTGTTGTAGAAGATCTAGCTTTAGCTGGTCTTGAGATTGCAACACTAGGTGGATCTACTCCTTTAACTATTGCAGAATTAGGTAGACAAAGCCTGCTAATAGGTAAAGGTATAAAAGCAATAGAGACTACTAAGAATGTAATTAAAGGCTTTAAAGATATAAACAAAGTTAGAGAAGCTTTTAGTGCTGTTAAACTAGGTGATGTTGCTTTAAAAACAGGAAAGTTTTTAAATCCTTTTACAAGAACTGCAGATTTTACATATAATTTAGCAAGAGGTACTGGAAGCTATAAAGAATTAAACAACTTAGCTAAAACAGCTAAAGGTTTTGGTGAATTCTATAAAGATGTTCGTGAGATAAGTTTAGCAACAGAAGAGGGTGGAATGGAAGCAGCTACTGCATCCAATACATATCATCAAAAGCTTATTGATGAGTACTATGCTAAATATGGTAAAATGCCTGAAGGACAAGATGCTCAAGATATTTATGAGAAATCTAAGTCAGTAAGAGCATCCACTCAAATGTGGAACAATATTATAATCTTTTACAGTAATAGACTTGTTTTAGGTAAACTATTAGATGGTTTTCCTAGTGTGTCTTTATTAGCTAAAGGAATTGAAGAAACCTCTACTAAATATTTAACTAAAACAGCTGTTGGTGAAGTACTTGAAAAAGGAGCTTTAGAAGCAGGTGAAAAATCTTTAGGAAGAAAGACTGCAGAGTTCTTAGTTAAATCACCTTATGTTCCTTGGTCTAAAAGTTATATTGTAGGTAACTTATCTGAAGCACTTCAAGAAAATGCTCAGGAAGCTATTCAAAAAGGAGTTATTGCTTACCATGATAAAGTAGATAAAGATCCTAGTCAAGCAGGTTTTTGGCAAGGTGTCAATCATATGGGAGATGCAATAGGTACTCAATTTTCAAGTGAAGGTATGAGTACTTTCTTCTCTGGTTTCTTAATGGGTAGTGTTGCGGGTGGTGCACAAGGTCTTGTAATGGGAAGCTATCAAAAAGCAAGATCTTTAAATAGCACATACAAAGCGGAGCTTGATGCAGCTAAACAAAATGCTGAAGAAAGAGAGACTAATATTATTAATGCTGTAAATGACATAGCAAAGAATGCTATGAACATTGGCCAGAAAAATGCTGATAATGCAGCCATCTCAAGGAACTATGCTGCAGAAATGGATAATGCTGTAAATGAGGGGAATGAGCATAAATTCAATGAAGCAAAAGATAATATGGCTGGTGAAAAGTTTTATACTCTTGCCTCAACAGGTAAAATGAAACTTATCACAGAGCACTTTAATGATATGCTTAAAGCAACTGATGAAGAGTTAGCTCAAGCTTATGGTAAAAAAGTTGAAGATGCTCCTAAAGTAAGACAAAGACTTCAAACACTTATAGATAGAGCAAACAATTTTCAGAAGATATATGATAAAGCTACAAAAGAGTTTGCTAACCCTAATGATCCTGGTGTAGCTGATCCTAAAAGAAATCCTGAGCTTTATCAAAAAATCAATAGAAAGTATAATGCTTGGAATCAAGCAGTTAAATCTATTGTAATATCTAGTGAAGCAGCTGAGAGAGTAAGTGGTAGAATGACAAGTATTGCTAATGAATTATCATCAGTATCTCCATGGATAGAAACAAGAAGAGGAGCTACTGTAAGTAATACAGCCGGCACAGATGAAGCTATGTCTTTAATTGATAATTATCAAAGAAAAGACATGATCAGAACTTTACTTCTTGAAGCTGAAGCACTAGAACAAGGAACTGAAGAGCAAAAAGAAGAAGCTGCTGAAAAAAGACAAATTGCAGAAACTCTTAAAGAGTGGGGGATTGTTACTAATAACTTTAATATAGAGCTTCTTTCAGAAAAGAGAACTCTTACTCCAGAACAAAAAGAAGCAAAAGCTAATCTTATGAAGATTAGAGAAGGCGCTGTTGTTAAAACAGAAGGTTCTGAAGAAGAATACAAAGTAGAAAGAGTTATTGGTAATCAGATTGTAACAAAAAATAAAGAAGGAAAGACTACTTATATCTCAAGAGATAAAGCTCAAATAGTAAGAGAGTCTACTCTTGAAAAGAAAAGTACTGCCGAAAATACTCTTGATGAAGCTATTGAAATGATGTATGATACTTATACTAAGTATTTACAATTGGTAGCTAAACAAAAGGGTGGAACTATTATAGACAAAGAAGGAGATGCTGCTTTTAAAAAAATAAGAGACTTCTTTATGCTTGAGAGAGATTCTCAAGATCTTACAAGAGCTATTAATCTTTTAAGTAATCCTCTGTATTTTAATAGATTGTATCAAGCAGAACAAGCTGTACAAGAAAAAAGAGAGAAAGACAGAGATGAAAGAATAAGAGAAGCATTTGTTGCTTATGAAAAACTTCTTAAAACTAACAGTTTCTTAAATGAATTATATGATCTTGGCCTTTGGATATTTCCTGAAGAAATAGAAGCTTTTAAAAAAGATCCTAGATCAGTAACTTACTTTGATAAAGTAAAAAAAGAAGTAATAGAACCTACTAGTGAAACTTATAAGAAGATCCAAGTTATTTTAGATAAGTACTTCCCTGTAGAGAAGAAAGAAGGAGAAGCTAAGGTTGAAGAAAAAGAAACTGAAGTTAAAGTTGAGGAAGAGAAAAAACCAAAAGCTACTCAAAAAGTAACACCTAATATAACAATAGAGCAGCTCAATAAAATTCCTGAGCTTAAATCTATTCTTATCAAGCTTTACAAAAACCAATATGTAAGAGAAAGCAAAGGTCTTACTGATGAGCAAATTCTCAATACTCCTAAGTTTAAGAACTTTATCAAAACATCCGGTACAGCTCTAGATCAAATAGCTAAATACAATCTGTCTTCAGAACCTGTAATAGCTAAAGAAGAAGAAGTTGAAGTTGTTATACCAGATGAGTTAACAGATGATAATTGGAAAGAACTCATTGATAAAGCTGTATCTGAAAGAGAACTTGATAAGATCATGCTGCAGATAGACAATGTTAATCAGATGAATGGTGGTTTAATGTTGGCTATAAGTAAGAAAAGAGATTCTTTTAAAGAAGCTTCTGAAGCAGCTCCCACAGCTCCTGCTACTACAGATGCTAAAGCTGATATAGAAAAAAATCTTGGAATAAAATTATCTGATTATATTGGTTTTCCAACGTCTTCATCAGGAGCAATGAGTTGGGAAAAAATGTTGAGTGGAATAGATAATGATGGTTATCCTATTTCTGAAAAAGATCAAGTTGTTTTAAAATCAGGCTATGATTTAGGTAACGGGTATTTTGCTATAGGATACAAACAAAATAGTTCTTCTAATAAAATATCTTTTCATATATTCAAAAAAGGTATAGAGGTTCCTGCAACTAAAACTAGCATAACAGCTTCAGATGCGTATGCTGCTCCTTCTAAAGAAACTATAGAAAAAATAAATTCATTAGCATCGCCTAGATTATTTTCTACTGCTGATACAGATGTTATTCTTCAAAAAATAGATGTTCTTAAATCTAAATACGATGCAGAACTAGTTGCTTCAGAAGGTAAAGCTCAAGTAGATCCTAGAAAAGAAATAGAAGAAAAGATTAAAGGTCTTGAGGAACAGATAAAAACTACATATCGTTTCATGGGTAATACAGATAGCCATGCCGCTACTGTTCAAGCTGAAAAAGATATTAAGATGTATGAGGAAGATCTTAAAAAACTAAAAAATGAACTAGCATCTTTAGAACCTAAACCTGAAGTAAAACCAGAAGAAGTAGAAGCTATATCAGAAAGAACTTATTACCAGGGAGCAGAAACTCTTGATGAAAGAGAATTTAACTACTTCACTACTGATAAAGAAGAAGCTAAAGACTACGGTGAAAATGTAAGAGAAGTTAGAGTAGAGCCTACTAATCCACTTGTTTACTATGAAAACCGAGAAGTAGTTGATGAGTTTAATAACCAAAATACAGGCCAAATTGCTGAAGAGTTTAAAGGTAAATTTATATATGTAAGTCCTGGAGCAGGTAAAACAACTCTTGCTGAGACAAATGAAAACATTGTTGATGCTGATCAGCTTATTATTGAAGAAATAAATAAAGCTTATCCTGACTTTACAAGAAAAGCAGATGAAACTGATCAAGAGTTTATAAACAGATTTACTAAAAATTATAGAACAAAGAGAGTAGCAATTAATAATGCTGTAAGGACTAGAGTAGAAGCTTTGCTTATAGAAGGTAAAACTGTATTAACTGGTACACTTGCTTTTGCAAATGATGTTGATTTAGCTTTTACATTAAAAGCTTCTGATCCTAAACTATTAAAAAGATTCTCTTCTACTCAAGAAGCATCAGACTTTTTAGCTAGAGAGCAGGAAACTTTTGATAATGCACAAAAAGAAATCAATATTCTTGATAAACCGGTAGAAAAGAAATTTACTACAGCTGCAAGGTTTGATTTACTTGACAACTCTCCAGAAGGATTAGCTACTCAAAATGCATTCTTTAAGTTTGCTAAGAGCAAAGGTTATGATGCCATTGACTTTAGCAGCAAAGGTTCAGAGGAGAGTAAATATCTTGTATCTCTTAATAATGATATAATAAAACCTGCAACAGAAAAGAAAGCAGAAGTAAAAGTTGAAGAAAAAGTTGAAGCTAAACCTACTGGAAAACAGAGAGTTATAGTAACTCCTGACCTATTAGCTAAAGTAGATGATATAGCCTCAATAGATGAGCTCAATGAATTCTTTGGCGATCTTTATGAAAATCAAGAAGCTAAAGAAAAGTATGGCTTATTAAATGCACCTAATGCAGTAATAAAGAAACTTCATAGTGAATTTAAAAAGAGATTCTATAAGAAGAAAGACTTTAGAACAGCATTAAAAGGAACTGTAGGTTTACTTACTACAGGTCAAAAATTTGTAGTTACTTCTAAGACAAAAGGTGGTTTAAAATACCGTATATTAGATGCTTCTAATCTCCCTGTTGGAGAAGAACAAACTATGAGTAAAGAGGATTTTAAAAATAATGTTGATATCATATATAAAGATGGTATGGAACTGGAAGAAGGTTTATTTGCACCAGTAGCAACAGAAAATAAAATAACTTCTAATGAGAATATTGAAGGTACTTCAGTTGTTCTAACAAAAGAAAAGATTGACGAGACTTCAAATAAAATTGAAAATCTCAGCAAGGAAGAAGTAATTAAAAAATTAAAAGATAATTTAGGTTGTAAGAAATGATCTGTACATTAACTCCATCACAACTTGAAGATCTCTTAACACTAGTGTTATGGGATCTTTCTGATATTGTTAAAAAGGGAAACAAGTTTGACTATAAGACATACATGAAAGAAATGTATGATCTTATAAAAGCAAACTCACCTTATGAAAATGCAGAAGATACAGAAGCTTTAGCTCTTGACTATGCTAGACAAGCAGCTATTATGATTCATGAAGTTGCTGCTATTGGTAAAGTAAAAAAAGAAGGTAAACAAGTAAGACTTTCTGTTGAACTTAGTGAGGTTGGCTTTAGTAGTGATGCTCTTATTAAAGAAATAAAAAAATTTGAAGATCCTAATACAGGACTAGAAGCTGTAGCAGCTATTGTTAATCCAGTAACTGGTATAGCACAAGATCTTAAAAATGCTCAGATTGTTCAAGATTTAATAAGTCAAGAAGAAGAACTTAATAAACCAGAAGAAGTTAAAGAAGCAGTTATAAAAAAAGCTGAACCTTCTGTTAGAACTACTGATAAAGAAACTGTTAGTCGTGATTCAACAAGAAGAAATCCTCTTCTTACTGTGTATTATAAAATACAGAGAGCTATTGTAAACTTTGTTAAAGAAGCTGTAAATACCAATAGCAAATCTGTAGAATATCCTGGTATAGGAAAAATCTACATTAAGCTTGTTGCAGGAAGAAACATAGATGCTGAAAATAGAAGAGCAGCAGACAGTCAAGTTAGTGACTTTGATAAAAGAGTTTATGCTGTTGTTGTAGATGAAGAAGGTAATTTTCTTTATGCTAATGAGGATGGTACTCTTGCTAAAGAAGGTAAGAAGTTTGCATACTACTCAGCAAATGAAGTAGGTTCTCAAATAGCTAACTATCTAAATGAGAACACTAGTAACTTTGTAAAAGCTAATATTATAGGTGGGTCACTTGGACAACTTGCTAATATTACTGCTTCAGATAGAAAGCTTAAAGACATTAAAGGAGTTACTTCCTCAACTACTGTATACCCTAGAGATGCTAGTAGCAAATTTCCTTATTATCAAATAGAAGGTTATCCCGGTATACTTACTATATCAGCACCTAAATTTGGAGATTTTAACCAAAGAGGTAAACTTGAAAAGATTGTTGATTTACTTATCAACAAAGTATATGAAAGAAATACAGAACTTTCATTTGATGATAAGCTAAAGAAAATGGAGTTTATGTTTTCTTTAGAGGGAGCAAGTAGAAAAAAAATAAGAGATCTTATTAAATCTAAAACAGAAAAAGTTACAGATCAAAATAAGAATCAAATTAGAACAGAGTTGATGGGTATAATTGGTGAGATGTATTTCAACATTGATTACCCATTATTCAATGCTAATATATACAGAGACTTTGATGTTAATACTACTGAGACTGTAGATGGCAGAGTAATGTTCCAAGAAGGTCCTCAGAAGCGCTACAAAGAAGACTATCTTTTTGAAAACTTTACAAGCAGAGGTAAATTTGATTCTGAAGGTAATCCTGCTGTATTTGATTCATACTTAGAGTTTCAACCTCAAGAAGCTGAAGTAGATAAGTATACTAAAGTAGCTGAAGAGGTAGCAAAAGCTGAGATTAAAGCTGCTCCTGAAGTCAATACTCAAGAACAAACTACAACAGCTCCAGGTATACAGGAAACAATATCACTTGATGATATTGCTAATATAGCTATTAAAGACATAGATTCTTTATCTAAACTTATAGGTGTTAAATCACTAAATGGAAAAGAATCTGTAGTTAAAATAGCAAATGGTCTTATATGGTTCCTTGGTGGTAAAGAAGCTCTTAAGCATCCAGCAATGAAGAAGTTCATGTCAGCTCTTTCAAGAACTGAGGTTGAACAGATTAAAGCTTTAGCTGTACAAAATCCTGAAGCTTCTCCATTAGCTACTAAATATAAAGTACCTGTTGAGGTAGTATTTAAGGCTGTTAATAGTGGTCCAAGAGTAGCAGCAGCTACCTGGTCAGTTAATGGTATTGTACTTAATCAATACATGAGAGAAGAAGGAGAAAGCATTGATGAAGCAATCAGTGGTGACTTCTCAGATATCTATCATGAAGCATGGCACGGGTTTACTCAAACCTGGTTAACAGAAGATCAAAGAAAGAATATGTATGCTGAAGCCAGCAAACAAAAAGGTTCTTTTACTGATTACAATGGTAACAAGGTAACATTTGCAAATGCTAAACCTCTTCAGTTAGAAGAGTATTTGGCAGAAGAGTTCAGAAAGTTTATGCTTTCTGGAGGTACTTATACAAGGCCAGAAACTCCTGTTCAAAACTCTATATTTGATTGGTTATTCAATCTTATCAAAAAGCTTTTTGGAAAAGCTAAAACTACAGATAGTGAAATGCCTATTATTCAAGAGCTTTATCAAAAGCTTAGAGTAGGTGATATGTCCGGGTTTAACTTTGATGTAAACAACAGAGATAAAACAATAGGTCAACTAAATAAAGCTGTAGAGAAAATATCTTCTAATAAAGAAGATATTGATCTGAATCATCAGGATTCAATGCAGCTTATCAATACTATTGATTCTATTATTTCTAACATAGTAGACTTCACTAATAAGAAAAGTGGCACAAATCGCTTTACTGTAGGCTTCTTTAAGAAAGAAGAAAACATGAAGGTTGCTTACAAATATGCTAAGCAGCAATTAGAAACTACTATAAAGAAGCACCTGGAAGATAAGATTGCTAAGTCAGAAGGAGCTCAAAAGACTCACTTTGAAAAGCAGCTTTCTCTTGTTAATTGGGCTCTTAGAAACTTTGGAGATACTGAGAACCTTAAGAATAACAGAGATGGTAAAGGTCTTATAGCTTACCACCAAATGAAGTCTAAGTTTATATCCTATGAAGATAGAAAGAACTTCTTTGCTGATATAAATGAAGAGGCTTTGTCTACTAAAGGTAGAGAAGGTTATGGTGATAGAGCAGGTAATGAGTTCTCACACCAAGAACTTGGTGATCCAGATGTGCATGCTCTTTTAAGAAGTATCTATGCATTTAAAGGTAAGGATAAGGTGCTAAATGATTTTGGTACACAAGATCTTGTTCCATATGACCTTATGTGGAATAAGCTTGCTAAAATTCTTACCGGTACCATTACTATAGATAAAATGGAAGCTGCTCTTAAAGAAGCAGCTAAAACAGATGGTACTATTGAGCATTTACTTGAAAAACTTGGGGATAAGAATACTTCTCAATATGATGAAGAGTATAGCTTATGGACTAAGTTTTGGCAAACTTTTAATGGCTCATTAATTCCTTTAGTTCAGGTAAATGTTGAAGAAAACAAAGTTGGTGACACTGATGTTACAAAATATGTAATTAAGGTAGGTAGATCATCTGCTCCATATGCTCAGGTAGCTAATAGATGGAGTAATACATTTGAATATTTGACTAGTGATGAGGTTGATACTTTTGACAAAGACCCTCTTACAAATCAAAGCTATATTGATCTTAATAAACTATTTAAGAAATTTCCTAATGGAGTTACTAGAGAACAAAGAATGGAATTCTTTAGATCTTTAGGTATTTACTTTTCAAGTGATTCTAGAATTGCAGAAGCAATAGAAAAGAATAATATAGGTGGTGCATCTGATATATGGTCTAATCTTTCAAGTCTTTATTCTAAACATGGTGTTCAAAGAATAAACTCTTTAGAAGAAGTATTTGCGGCCTATAAAGAAAAACCTTCTGTAGATAAAAACGGAGTAAAAGTATTGGCTCCAGCTCTTGTAAGTTTGGAAACTTACTATAAAAAGCTCCAAGAACTTGAGGCAAGAAACTCAGACTATACTACAAACTTCTTATCTAGTAATGCTGAAGGAAACTCTCAATATGAGTATAGCTTAAACAATACTCTTAGTATTCTTACTGATGCTCTTAATACAGCAGATTCTTTTGAAGCTCTTATCAGTATGCCTCATATGGCACAATTTAAAGAAGAATTAAATGCATGGAGTAAATCTTCTGCTACTTTAAATTCTCTCTTTGATATGAGTAATCCTGTAAAGAAAGAAAGAAGAAAAGATAAAGATGGCAAACCTATTAAGATAAATCTTAGTAACCTAAGTGGTGTTCAGCTTATTAGAGAAGATGGAACTGTAGGTATTGCTTCAGCTAGTGCTGACGTATTTACTAAGTTTATCCAGGATTTACACCTTATGACAATTGCTGGTAAACCTGAGTTACCAAGACATGCTGATAAAACAAGTTCATTCTCTACCTATGTAGATAGAATATACCCTGTTGGAGTAGGTGCTTCTAGAGGAAGTCTATACATTGATATTGAAGATCTTGCAAAAGATCAAGGTAAATCTGGTAAGAACAGAGCTTTTAGTATTGTAAAGAACTATATTAATTCTGAGCTTGATAGAATTAGAAGATTTAAAGCTTTACAAGAAAGAGTAGACAAAGGAGAAAATATTCAGTTTGATTTTAAATATCTTAAGAAAGGTCAAGACTTTGTAATATTTGAAGATGTACTGAGTAATAAAACAAAAGAACTTCTGCTTAAAGCTGATTCTTCCCTTACTCTAGATGAAATATTAAATCTAAATGAAGGGGATATTTATGATAAACTTAGAGGGGACTTTGATAAATACTTTGATGTTCAAGTACAAAAAGCTAATGAGTATTTTGATAAGGTTGATAAGTTTACCGCAGAGAACCTTCTTATAACAATAGAAAGACAATCTAAAGTAAATAGACAGCAAGCAAAAGTAGCTGCTATTAATGCTTTTGTATATAACTCATGGATTCATAATGTTGAAGCTATGATTGTTATCTACGGAGATATTGCACAATACAAAGATGCTGATGACTTTACTAAGCGTATAGCAGGTTCCGGATCAACTGGTAAGATCATGAGATCTGATGCAGCTGGTATTCAGTATGTCAACAATAAGAAAAATAAGTATGCTATGAAAAGATTAGGAACTACTATGGATCCTAATCAGGCATCAGATCTTAATAACATTGGACTAGATGGTACTCTTAATTCTGCAATTCTAGAAGATAATAAAATAGGAACTCAATACATTGATCAGTTAAGAGAAGCTATTACAGAAGATGTTGTTAAAAGAAATAAGGACAAGAAGCTTTCTAAGAAAAAGATAAGTGAGATTGTTGAGAAAGAGCTTGGAGATTATGTAAACAGCATGAATGAAGGTGATGCTCAAGGCTGGATAAGCTTTGATGCATACAGAGCTTTATCAAATCTTGAAGGAAAGTGGAGACCTGAACATGAGAAGATGTATAATGATATCATAGAAGGTAAAGTAAAACCTGACTATGAAGCTATTAAATACTTCTTCCCTGTTAGAAAGTTTCAGTACTGGGGATCAGTAAAAAATGAACATGCTGCAGCTAATGCTTTCCATAAGTTCTCTTTGATGCCTCTTATTCCTTCTTTAACAGAAGATACTAGTATAGATGATCTTCATTTAAAGATGATGAATGAAGGTATTCATTATGCTCTTTTTGAGTCAGGTTCTAAGGTATCTACTATTACTACTAATGGTGTTAAAGACAAGTTCTATACTAATAAAGAAGAAAGAACTATTGTAAACATTAATGATAAAGCGTTTACAAAGAACACAGTTCACTTACAATTCCTTAAAGATCAATTAGATATAGCTGATGAGTATAAAGGTAATGTTACATTTCCTACTCAGATGCGTAAGCTTATTGAATCAGGTCTAATGGAAGGTGGAGTACCTGTTGATTTTAAACCAAACCTTAGTCTTGAGGCAAGAGTAAAGCTTTGGTCTACAGTAGTAGATAAGGAAGCAGAATCACCTATATATAAGCTTGTAATGAACTATGAGAGCAGTATTTCTGCTCTTACAAAAAAGCTTACGGATGATCTTATCAAAGAAGCATCTATAGAGTTTGATTCTGATGGCAATATCATCTTCAATGATAATCTTGCTAATTTCATGGTAAATGCTTTAAGATCTGAAGATCTTGCAGAGCATGAAATAGACTTCCTTAAAAAGGCACCTGGTGGCAAGAGTCTTGCACATGATCTTTCTTTATCTCTTTCTGCAGAAAAAATTGAAAAAGCTCTTAACTCTATAATTGTTAAGAGACTTGTAAGACAGAAGTTTAATGGTGAAGGTCTGATTCAGGTATCTGGTGCAGGTTTTGAAAAGAAAGCTCCTAAGTTTAGAGTAGCTACTGATGAAGAAAGACTTAAGTACAAAGGTACTAATGACTTGCCTTTCTATAGAAGATCTGGTGGTAAAGATGGTAAAACCAGCGCTGCTAAGATCAAGATTGCAATGCAGGGAGATTTTGTAAAACTACTTAATCTTAAACACCCTGATGGTAATAAAATAGAAACTATAGAAAGACTTAATCAGCTTATTACTGATGATGCTTGGTTAGATGAAGGTAATAATAGAAGAATGATCACAATAACTGGAGCTCGTATTCCAGTACAAGGTCTTAACTCTATGGAATTCATGGAAGTATATGAGTTCCTTGATCCTACAGCAGGCAATATTATTATTCTTCCATCTGAAATTGTAGCTAAGTCAGGATCTGACTTTGATATTGATAAGCTCACAATGATGATGCCTAACATTGAGTCTAATTATAGCTTTAAAAAATGGACTACAAAAGAAGGCAGAGAGCTACTAAAAACTCTTGCTACTGACAATCCGGATATTGCAGATAAACTTACTCCGGATAATGTAGGTATTATTCTTGATATCATTAAAAATAAAGAAGAACTCTTTAAGCTTGATGAATCAGACAATAAAGTCCTTGATTTACTTAAAGCAAATTCAGAATTTAATGTAGGACTTGAATCTGGCAATACAGTTGGTGGATTACAAAATAAGGTAATTCAAAGTATGATAGATATTTTGGAAATACCACAAAACTATCTTTCTTTAGTTAAACCTAACTCTACTTATATTGCCAAAGATCTAGCAGATAATCTTGCAGCTAAGGTTCTTGATTATAACAATAACTATAGAGTTCATGATGAAGTGACTGGTAAACCTGCAGGTACTAGAGTATTTGAAATAGGCTTTAACCTTTATAAACATTCTTCACACAATATTGGTAAAGAAACACTTGGTCTAGGCGCTGTTGATAATACTTATAACTCTGTATTTAACAGAATAGGTTTCTATCTTAATCCTTCATATACTGCTGGATTTGGAACAGAAAAATTTGAAAAGAGAGCTACAATCCTTCTTCCTCATAATAAACTAAATAATGGTATATCCTTGTCTCACATTATGGATGTGAACAAGGAGAATTATGTTGGGGATATTATATCACAGCTTATTAATGGTTGGGTAGACGTAGCTAAAGATGCTTGGATCTTTAATATTCAAGGTAATAAAGAAGCTTCTCCTACTTTGCTTTTCCTTATACAGGCCGGTGTACCTTTTAAACAAGCTGTACACTTAATGTCACAACCTATTATTAGAGAGTACATTCAGGAACAAAAAAGAGCAAAGAGTATTCTTGCTAATGCTTTAGGAGAAGACATTAAAAATCCAAACTTTTTCAGAGGTCATACAAGAGATAAGTTTATGAATAGATACTTCTTACAAAGAAAAGGAGTAGTCTATGAAGAAGATTTTGATTATAACAATTTAAACAACTCTGAGAAACAAAAGTTTATATATGATAGAACTCTTGAGTATACAAATAACCCAGAGTTTTTAAAGTTTGTATCTGATCCTGAAGCTATTGAAGGTAACATAACAAGTAAGACAATTTCTGATAATGATCTTGCATCTCTTCTTCATTTCTTTGAACTTGAGGATATGGCAAAAACAGTTAGAGATGTTAAACTTAGAACTAACTTTGATACAACTAGATCATCTAGCGCATATGATGCAGAAGATAAAATAGCTCTTGCAGAAGCTTTAGAAACTAATGATCTTATTCCAGGTGATCTTCTTGATAAGGTTTTAAATGATACTCCTATTGGTTCATTCTATGTTCAACCATTTCAAGTAAAAGCTTGGAAAGGATTCTTTGAGCTTAGAAATAATGATAAGGTAAATGCCTTCTTAAAAGAGTACATTAAGAAAAATAGAACAAGTATATATAATACTTATGGTGATGCAAGTGAATTTATTAAGGCATTTAAGAACAATCTTCCAAGCTTTGTTTTCCAAAATGAACTTAAAGCATTTGATATATCTAAGCCAAGTAGCTTTGATGGACTTATAGTTAATACAAGAGCTGGTTATGCTGTACTAAAAACAGCTATAAATCTTGAAACCGGTATAGCTGTTAAAAAAGTTGATGGCGAAAATGTAATCTACATTGATAAGGATTCCCTTATTAAAAACTATAAAGACTTTGAAGAAGGTAAAGGAAACTTTAAACCTTCTTCTAAAGAAGGAAAGATATCTTCTGGACCTGCTTATGTAAATCCTATGGCATTTAATAAGGTTCCTAGAGATGAATATTTCAGATTTGTAGTTGCAAGAGAAGTATTAAGAGCTACTTATTCTAAAGAAGCTATTGAGCAGAGAGAAGATTATAAAGAACTTCTTAGTTCTAATATGAAGAATCAGTTATATACTCTTCAGGATGAGACTGCTGAAGCTCACAAAGCAAGAATGGAAAATCTTACTTATGAAGAAATTATAAGAGATACGGCTCTGAATAACACCTATAACTTATGGAAGCTATTCAAAAGCGATAAAACTGTAGCTGATGAGTTCTTTGATATAATCAAGAAACATCCATCTTTGTTAGATGATTACGCTATAGTTCAAAACTTTAAAAAGAGTGTAAGTAAAGACAAGAAAATTAAAAACTTGGTATTTACTGATACAGCTCTTACAGCTGACAAGCTTAATATCTTTAATGAGAACCTTTTAGAACTCTCTAATTCATCTTCTATAAAACTTGATATTAATGAAGAAGAAAAAACTAGAGTTGCTCAATTCTTTAAGAAACTTAGCACATATGCTTTCTTACAGTCTGGACTTAATACAGGTAGTGCATTCTCTATTATTAGAGCGGTGCCTCAACAAGAGTATCTTAATAAGATGATTCCTGCAGCTGGATGGTTTACAAAAGAACTTGAAAAAAGTAGTCCAGAACAAGTTGATGCTATGCTCACAACATTTGTTCAAAAGATGAAGACAAATAGAGCAAGTAAAACAAGGAATAGGTTTAGTGATTATCAGGTATTTAAGTATAAGTCTATACGAAGCGTAAATAAACAACAGACTATAGTAGACACTAAAGAAGACAATTCTGGAAATATTATCTATCAGACTAAACTTAAAGATAAAGAAGGTCCTGAAGGTAAATACAAAACAGCTTATGGTGTAGAAGAGGCAGCAAACCTTATGAATACTATGGATAATGTAATGTTTGTTGCTGAGGTACCTCTAGAAACTCCTGCTAATGAAAGAGATCAAAATCCTTTATATATAGCACAAAATACTAGAGGTATGAATAACTTTATACCTGTTGTTACTAGAAATACTATAAGTACAGATGGAGTATTTACTGATCAACTTGCTGATAAGTCAGATGTATCAAGTAAAGATCTTCCTAAACCTACAGTTAAAAAGGTTGGATTTGATATAAAAGAGATCTCACCTAATACAAAAGATCCTAAGAAAGCTGCTGCAGCTACTGATATTATTGAGTTTGGTAGAAAAGATCCTAAAACTGGAAGAGTATCTAGCTCTCAGAAATATGGAGAAGCTGCTGTAAATCAAGGTATTCCAAGAAATTCTGGTGTATATGATTCTGGTACAGTGGCTATGGTAAGTGTTGCAGGAAACAATGTATCTACTACACAAGACATTGATAATACAGTAAATCAAATTGTCAAAGTTCTAAATGCCGGTGGTTCTGTTATCATGGATAATAAGAAAAACCGTGAGTCAAACTGGAATAAATCTGGAGAAGGTGTTGTATTTGAAGCTGTAATGAATAAACTTGGAGTTAAGAATCTTACCAATATCTCCAAGGATCCTGACTATGTTCAAATCAAATACAAGACAAACATACCTACTGCAGTTAATGGTTTAGTAGAACCTAATACTATTGTAAAAGAGAAGATAGATAAGTTTATTGAGCACGCAAAAGAAGTAAAAGCATCAGGTATGCAACTTGGATTCCCTGTTACTGGTTTGGCTCAATATATGAGAAGAGGAGACTCCTTTGCAAGACAAACTTTCTTATATTTGTCTAAGAGACTTTTAGAAGTTGGATATGTAAATCCAGGGCTTTTAGAGGTCCAGTCAGATCCTGATAATCAGGTAAGTGAATCTGGTATTGAGATGGTTGAAAAAGTTCAACAGGTATCAGTCAGAGAAGCTAGTGATAAATTATTAGAATGTTTTGGTAGAAAATGAAAGCTTGTCCTAACTTAAATGACCCATTTGTAAGAGAAAGATGGGATGCAATTAGTAGTGATCCAGAACTTGGGCAGTTATATGCTATGCAAGAATACCTGGAAGCACTTGGTCAAGATAGACCAATGGGTACTGTTGAAGAAGTAAAGGAAAAAGTAGATAAGAGATTTGAAGTAAAATCTCCAGTTGAAGTAGCTGAAAGAATTAGAAGAGAGACTGAAACTATCAAAGAAAAGTCTAATGATCCTGTATTTACAGATCCTGAAACAGGTATAGGACTTGCTATTCTTAGTAATCCAATAGATGGTAAGACTCTTAATATCGAATCTACTGACAATACTAGAGCTAATGAAGCTCTAAGAATGTTGTCCCAAAGTTTAGGTATTACCTATCATTTTATAAGTCCACAGCAGGCTATTGAACTTACTTCAAAGTCTAAAAATCCATGGACTACTGCTAAAGGAAAAGCTTTCTTCTATGAAGGTAATGTGTACTTTGTAGGTACAGAAGTTACAACATCAATGGCTTTTCATGAATTTTCTCATGCTGTTGTCAAAGCATTAGCTGTTGATCCAGAAACCAGATCTCTATTTAATAAGCTTGTAGCTGAGGCTCTTGCTGCTGATCCTAATCTTCTTACAGAAGCTGTTTCAGAATATAGAGATCTTGAGCAAGCTATTGAATCTGAGGAAGATCCTGCAGAAAAGAAAATTCTGATTGATAAATATCAAAGCATTCTTGCAGAAGAAGTTCTTGTTAAAGCTCTTACTAAAGCAGCAAAAGATAAATTTGATGCTACTAAAACAGAAACAAAGTTTGGCAAATTCATGAAAAACCTCATGTTTGCTATTAAACAGTTTCTTAGAAAAGTATTTGGTAAGAAGATTAACATCTCTAAGCTTGATCCTACAACTAGTCTTAATGATCTTGCTAAGATTTTAGCAGAAGGTGGCAACTTTAAAGTCAATACAACTATGGTATCTGACTCTGATGTAGTTGCATATCTTGAAGATAGAGACTCTCTACTTAATGATCTTAAGCTTCTTAATGAAAGAGATATTACAGCGCTATCTTCAGAAGCATATGATCTTAGTACTAAGTACATCAAACTTCTTATAAGAAATAAGAACTATAAGGCCCTTGCTGATCTTCTATCTGATGAATATGGTAGAGGAGAACTTAAAGAGATTCAGTCTAACTTGCGTGAATATGCAGGAGAGCTTACAGAAAAAGCTGAACAACTTATCCTTGATATGGATAGGATGAAAGACAATGTGCAAGCTCTTACTAATACTGTGTTGCGTCTTGATAAAATTATGACAAGGATTCAAGACTACATGAAAACATTAGAAAAGGATCCTAATAGTAAAGAAAATCTTCAGAAGGTATTTTATTATAAGCACTTTATTGATCACTGGTCTAACTATGTAGACAATGCCTTGGATACAATGAACAAGGCAAATGCTCCTGCAGGTTCTCCTATGGTTACTGTCTTAAATAGAATTAAGACTAATGTAAACAGAATAGAAGAATCTATAATGAATATCAGAAAAGAAGGTGCTGGACAAGTACTTTTTGATGAGATATCTGATATTGTAGAAGCTGCAGATGAACAATTTAAAGAAACAATTAAGCTTCTTAAAAGTAAAGGTGCTTCACAATCTAGCATAGACTCTAAATATAAATTTTATCATGGTCTTACAGAAGATGAATACAATCACTTTGTAAGATTAAATTCTCTTAAAGAATCTGGTATGTCTCTTACATCCCAAGATTCTCGAGATCTAGAAGCACTAAAAAGACAAAAATTTACTGAAGGTGCTCAGATTACAAAAGAGAAAATGGATATGCTAATATCCGGTAATCTTAAAGATGCTCATTATACGAATAGCTTCTTTGAAGGTTACATGTATAATACAGATCCTGTAATAGCAAGTTTTGCTTCTTTCTTAAAAAAGAACATGACAGAAGTTGATCTAAAAGTAATGAACAACTATGACAAGTTTCTTGATAAGATAGTACCTCTTCTAAAAAAGAATAAAATCAAGTTTACAAACATTGGTGAACTGGGTGAAAAACTAGGATTTGTTGATATTGTAGCTGGTAAAGATGAGAAAGGTAATCTTACAAAAAAAGAAAGATGGAGTCTTTTAGGTAAATATAAAGACTATAGATATGTTGAATCAGAGTTTGATGATGAAATTACTAAGCTACAAGCTGAATATTACCATTCTCAAACTAAAGAAAATAAAGAGAAACTTTCTGCAGCTATATCTAAAAAGAGAGAACACTTTAAAAAGTGGTGGAATCAAGAGTATGTACAAGAAGTATATGATCTAGATAAAGTATTTAACCAAGGTCCAGATGATAAGATAGGTCAAGAAGCTTATAGAAGAAAACAAAAATTCTTTGAAGACCTTAATAACCTAACAGCAGAAAGAGATGACCTTGATCTTCTTGAAGTAAATGACCGGATGAATGAACTCTGGAGAGAGTATAGACTTATGCATTCTCTAAGAGATATTAAAGGTAACATGAAGGTTGGTGAGGAACTGGAAATTGCACAAAGATTAAATGAATACAAAAGGCAATCTAGTGAATACTATGAATATGTACCTAGAAGAGGAGTATTTGAAAATACTCTTAAAAAAATAGAAGAACAGATTAAAGATAATCTTAAAGAAGAAGATTTTCAACCTGGTCCAGCTTTTGATGCAGAATTTGCAAGAAGAAGACAAAAGTGGATTGATGCAAATACAAGAACTGTAATCAAAGATTCTTTCTATGAAAGACGTGCATTCTTATATCAAGAAATAGAAAGACTAAATAAGTCTTTAAGAATCAAAATAGAAGAGAAGATAAAACTTCTAAATGACCAGATTCCAAATCTAAAAGGTAAGCAACTCATTTTTGCTAACAAAAATGTTAAAGATCTCCAAGATAGCATTGATGCTATGGAGGAGATAAAGAAAGCTAAGACTGAGCTTTATGATCTGCTTTCAGAGTATAAAGATGATGATGGTCAAGTAGTTGGTAATGAGCTTGATAATGAAAGAATTCAGAAGATTAAAGCTCTTCAGGAAAACGTAAACAAGCTTCAAGAAAAAATCTTTAAACCAAGTGGCCTTACTCCAGAGCAAAGAGCTAGAGTAAAAGAACTCAATACAATAAAAAGTAAAAGAGAAAGGTCTCTTTCTGCAGAAGAAAAAGATGAATTAAAAAGACTTTATAGTGTTAAGGCATCTATTTCTCTTGATAAGAATGAGATGAATAATTTGATTTCTTACTATGATGAGCTTTCAGAAATGCAATCTAAGAAGCCTACTGAGTATTACTTAGATGCTTTGCAATTCTGGTTTGAAGAGCTTAATGGTAGTGAGTTAATGCAAAAAGAAGGCTTTGGTATTACTGATGTTGATGAAGACAATGTAGGTATCTTATTCAGTCCTAACTTTTTAGAAATCTATTTTGCAGAAAATAAAGAGTTTGAAAAGTGGTGGAAAGCAAATCATATAGCGACTACTGAAAAAGATGTTACTACATATGAAGCTATTCCTGCTTGGACAAAAACTATTCCATCTGGTCCTGAGTATTATGAGCAAACAGAAATTAAAGATGAAGATGGAAATATAGTTGAGTACATACCAGGTAAACCTAAGCTTAAGTACTACGCTAAAATTGTAAAAAAGCAATATAAAACAGAGCGTATTGTAGGTACTACTGTAGACAACAGAGGTAATTTCTTACCAAAAGAATTACCAAATAGTCCATATAGAAATGAAAAGTACTATGAGCTAAAAGAAAATGATCCAAATATGTTTGAGCTTCTTGAATCTCTTACACAAATGCATTTGGATTTTCAAAAAGGTTCACCTAAAGATAGCAAGCTGTATTTGGACTTTCCAAGATTCCCAATGAGTGATCTTGAACTTGTTCAAAAGCGTGGTATTAAAGGAGCAACTCAAGGACCTAAAAGCTTTATAGAAAGAATCATTCAAAGAATCAGAGACTTCTTCATGGGAGGTAGAGCAGATTTTGAAGTTGGTACATCTAACTGGAAAAATGCTCAACAAAAGCTTGTAAAAGCAGACATGTATGATAATAAGATAGATAACATTCCTGCTCATGGTCTTTATGATCTTACAGCAAATGAAACATCTACTGACTTTATTACAGGTATGCTCAGATATATGCAATCTCTTGAGCGCCAAAGAAAACTCATTGAAATCAATCCTATTGCTATAGCAATTAAAGAAGTTCTTAATGATCCTAAGAATAAAGCAAGAACTGATGAAATTAACAGAGGTAACTTTGTTGCAAGACAAATGCAGTCTTTTGTTAAGAAGAAAGGAAAATATGTAAGGGCAGAAGCTTTTAATGCTTACTATGACAGAGAATTCCTTGGAGAATCTCTTACTGGTTGGGGCAAGGACAATGCTTTTATTAATAACTTCTCTAACTTCTTATTTAAAAGAGCTGGTTTTTCATTTTTTGCATTGAATATTCCATCTGCTCTTAAGAACACTGCAGGTCAAAAATTCCAAGCACTACTTGAATCAGTAGGAGGTACTAATATATCATTTAGAACTCTAGTAAAAGGAGAAGGTTGGGCATTTAAGACTGCTAGTAAAATGAGTGTAAATGTCTATAATGGAGAAGCAAAAGATCTAGAGCTCCTTCTTATGGATGTCTTTGATCCTATCCAGGGTAGATTTAAAGAAAAGTTTGGAACAAAAATAACCAGAACTATGGCAAAAGATATTGCAGATAGAAGCTGGTTGTATAATTTCCGTAAGTGGAGTGAAATTCAAGCTACTCTTCAGACTTTTGCAGCTATGATGTATAAACAAAAAGTAACCATGAAAGATGGCTCTACTATTGAATACATGGATGCATGGGAAGTTGTAGATGGTAAACTAAAGCTTAAAGATGGTGTAGATCCAGAATGGGGATTCTCTTATGATGAAGAAGGCAATGTAATAATGGGTAAGAAGTTTGAGAGAATGCGTAATAAGATTCATCAAGTAATGAACAAACTTAATGGAGCTTATTCTCAACATGATCAACCGGAAGCACATAGACATTTGTGGTTTAAGTATATAAGCAACATGCGTAGATACTTTACTACTATGGCTGTTAAGCGCTTTGGTAAAAACAGATTGAATATAGGTATGGGAGGTTATGATGAGGGTTATTATATCACTGCTGCAAAAAGCTTTGGTAAAATCCTCAGAGATAGAAATATCAATCACATGACCCCTGAAGATAGAGAAGCTCTAATGAAGACAGTTGCTGAGTTTTTATTCTTAGCTCTTCTTAATATGGCTGCTTATAGTGTAATTGGTGGGTGGGATGAAGATGATGAAGATAGATATGCTAAATTAAGAAAGAAGACTGGACCACTTAAACTGTGGGGTGTATCTGATGAAGAACCTGATTTTGATCTTGGAGGATACATACAAGTTCATAGCTTCTTATTATTACTTCAGGTAAGAGCTGAGAACGAGCAATTTATTCCTTTCCCGGGATATGGATTTGATGACTTGGCTTCTATGACAGATATTAAATCTATAGCATTTGGGCCTACTACAGATACTTATAAGCAAATAATCAATGATATGGTTGACATATGGGAGGGTAATGAAAAATCAAGATATGTAAGAAGAGTTGGTGCATATGAATGGCAACAACAAGGTGGATTAAAACTCTGGTCACATATGGCAAAAATGTTTGGTATAACAGGATCTACAGTAGATCCAGTAACCGCAGTTAAAAATTACTATTCAGCTCAAGCACTTTCTAAGAATAAATAACCAATGGCAAGGATTAAAGATTCTACATCTACCAATATTATTAAGATTAAAAAGAAAAGACAAGGCGTTCACTCTAAAAACAATCACTACGGTCTTAAAACCGCTAAGAACTATCAGAAGAAGTATAGAGCTCAAGATAGATAATCAGCACTTGGACGACAGC
>Ga0181344_1000065_pt1 | contig 46057 bp, 69 predicted proteins | sample Su13VDMLBDD_FD_130098 | JGI IMG/M metagenome (GOLD analysis project Ga0181344, IMG submission 130098) | Freshwater viral communities from Lake Michigan, USA - Su13.VD.MLB.D.D | ecosystem: Environmental > Aquatic > Freshwater > Lake | place: USA: Michigan | collected 2013-07-15
AATGTTACTCACATTGCCATAAATGTTACTAACATAACCATCCAGGTCACTCACATCACCACGAATGTGACTAACATTGCCACGAATACCACTCACATTGCCATAAATGCCATCGTGTATGCCAGTGATATTTGCAACAGACTCCAACATTGCTTTCATTTCATTCACCTAATTTAATTTGTAAAAGGAGAATACAGAGTGTATTCTGTTGTTCCTGAAACTCAGAAATTTCTATTGACTTTTACGTGAAAGTCAGGTTTATTTCTGATTTGCCGAATTTACGCCAGGGGCATTCACTTGTCGAGTGGCCCCCACCTCTCCCGCATAAGCAGCAATATTTCATGGACAATTTCCTCTCTGAAACTTAGAAGATTTTCTAGCAGAAAGTCAGGGATTTTATGGTCAATGAGGAATGGCTCCACACTGCACAGAAAACCATAAAGGGAAAGCATTTTCTCTTTTGTCATCATTCAATTCCGAAGTGTTTCATAACTGCTTCTTTTACAGGTTCATATACTTCAAACCTCTCGTCTTCAATCTTAGCAAACACTTCCTTAACAATCAACTCGGCAAATCGTTCGGCACTGGTTTCACCTTGCCAATATATGTCAGGAGGATTGCCATCACGCATAGGATCACCATCGTAATTGCGAATGCTGTGGGCTTGACGGTATAGTTGTTTCAATCGCTCGTTCATTGATACCCCTCTTCGACAATGGGCAGAAGTCGCCCTGTTTGTGCATCAAACTTCAACGTGTCCGCAACACCCGTAAACCCAAAGGTGCGGTTTTTCAACACCCTGATTTTGCTAATGTCTTTCGTGTCGCCCTGCTGATCACGCTCAAGGCCCACTACATTCCAAGACATTTGCTCAAGGCCAGCGGAGCCACGTAAATCCACAAGCTCCACTTCACCCCCCGTATTGTAGTTCTTCCCTGTTACACGCTTCAAGTGTACCACACCGATGATGCCAACGCCAGTGGTTACGACGAGGCGAATCAAATTCTCCATTAAAACGTCTAGGTCTTTCCGCTCGTCCCTCGTGTCAGTGCCAGCCACCACCAGAGAAACGTGGTCAAGGATGATGAAGTCCACGCCCATCACCTTGACAAAATAATTGCACTTGCTAACTAAGGTTTCTGTTTTAAGAGAACCGAAGTGATTGAAGAAGGATAGTTTACCACTGGCAATCAGGTTTGTGTAGCTTTTTTCATAGCTGTCGCTGCTAATAATGTCTGGATTAAACCCTAGCTTTGCACTGCTCACATTATTGTCCAGCGCAATATACTTTCTAGCACTGTCCAGCATAGGGGTTTCAAGGAAGATGTTCGCCACCTTCAACCCATGATTTTGCACCAGATGGTATGCAATTTCTGACACGAAAGTAGACTTCCCAATACCACTGCCCGCTGCAATGAGGGTGATTTCCCCCTTGCGAATACCATGCAACTTGTTATCAAGCTCGGGGTAGGGCAGAGAAAACCCCCCTTGTTTCTTCTCACGCAAAGCCTCCAGGGTAATGTCCTGTCCTTGCACAATCATATCCGGGGTGTGTTCCTTTGCACCCCTGAAGAAACTCAAAATCCCCTTTACCCCCGCCTTGAGCATGTCTCCGGCATCTTTGTGGGGCTCGGGTGCGAAGATAGTTTTCACCGTAACATCCCCGCACAACTCATCTGCCAGCGCCTTTGCATACGCCTTCCCTGGCTTGTCATTGTCAAACCACAGCAAAACGGATTCAAACCCCTTCAGCCATTCTAAATTTTCGTATATGTGTTTGCTTAATTTCCCCTCTTTGTTGGCCCCATCGGGCAGGGAAACCACGGCATAAGCCTTCCCCTCATCTGCCAACATCTGCGCCACTGCCAGACAATCGTCTTCCCCTTCAGTAATTATTAAAAATTTACCGCTTGGGAATAAATGTTGTCCAAAAAACCCAGATAGTTTCCCCTCAAACCTGAATTCCTTGGGTAATTCACGGATTTTATATCCACTACCTTCACTGTATGGGTAGTATATCGTGGAAACTTCCCCACTATATTCTGAAACTCCAACACGTACCCCATATTTCTTCACAATGTCAAGTGAAATTGGTTTATGTGTCAAGGCTTTTTGAGGGAATGCAGAATATATCTTAACATCTTTCATCTTGACACCTTCATTCCCTCTTGATGATTTACGACAAGAGAAGCAATAGAAACTCCCATTGTCATACTCCACTTTAGCGTCAGAGCTGCCACAATCGTCACATGGCAACCCTTTTCTAATCACTGTTCCCATTATTAATATATTCCTTTATACATTCATTCAAGGAAATTAAATCATCAATATGTAAATTAACATATTGAACATTATCAATCAATGAATGATTAATCCTAGAATCTAATTCATCAATCCATTCATTTACACTCATTTCCATTTATCCTTATAATCATTGAAAGAAATATGAATACCCATTGAAATAATAGAAAATATAATTATATGAATAATAGTTTCTATCATATGTAAACTAAACATACAAGATAATACACTATAAGAAAGTAATGTAATACCTATATAACCAAATATCTTATTCATAATATATAAATATATATTTATTAAGGGTAGCACATTGTTAGGTGTGTGTCAAGCTATGACCGTTGATCGCATTGTAGACAATGCTCCATGTTGTAAGAAAGCCACAGCCAAGGGGCTAGGCGAGCAAGCCTAGATTGCGACGCATTAAACGAGGCAGGAGGCACGCAAAGAGCGTCAGGCTACCCCTGCCTCACCCATGCCCCAATCGTCGCTTGTAGGGGCTTCTAGGCCCCTTCCTGAGGCTTCTCATTCCATAGCGCAGCGTGTGCCACAGCGTGAGCCCTGGTGAGAGAGCGAAACACAATTGTATCGCCCACGACAACACAATGCAAAGCCCCCATTTTCTTAACTTCTGCCATGTCACACCGCCTTTCCGATATTGTTTGCCCAATTGTGGGCGATTTTATGATTGGGATCGTGGGTTTTTGCCAACTCGCAAATCCTGGCCCATGATGCCGCACCTCGAGTATATGCCCCATAGTCGTCTGCCATTTGATAATACCAATCGTGCGAGGCTAGGGCTTGCATATACTCATCCCCATCCCCCCATTGTGGGCGAATACTCAATACAGAAGGCCCCATATACTGTTTCCATGCATCCGCGCCAAAGTATTCCCCGTCTACAATTTCTTCACGTCCGCCGAAGTGTGTGATTTTGATTTGCATTATGTTCTCACTTAATGTTGAAAATGTCTTTCAATTCACCCTTCAATTCTCGGGCACGCTCCCCCCTGAATGATGAGGCATTATATAAAAACCTAACAACTATATCTTTCGCGGAGTCTAGCCCATAATCGTCCCCCGGCATGTCAATATACCGCATCGCATCAAGATATGGTTTGGCCGCATAGTTCACCTTAGCCCCCCATTCTACGCGGATATCTTTCGCAATTTCTGAAATGAGTCTCATGCTTACCCCTTGAAAATATTGATAACCTTATACTGCTTGGCAATTTTCTTGCCATGCGCCACGTATGCCACTACCCGCACATCCGTATTCCAGCAAGCCCGGCACCCGTTACACTTGCCACCGTGATCGTAGGCTCGGCACACTGCCGAACCCTCCGGCGCATCCTCCGCATGTTGCACGATAACCGAGCCATGCTCTACCCCATGCTCCCCGGTAATTGAGTCGCTGGAGAACCGAACGGATACATTGGGCAAGGCTCGCATACGTGCCAGCACATCGGCAAACTTGGCAAACTTTGCCATTCGTGTCGGCAACCAATGCTTCACCCATGGGGTGCGTTCCATAACCTGGAGAATTTTCTCTGCCAGGGCAAGCGAGTACATATCGCCACTGTCGAACCACCGAAAATAACGCTGGCTTTCCAATGCCTGCACCATATCCGCCACCCACTCGGCGCGTTGCCAGTCTTCCCGATTGTGGGCACGAGGGGCTTTTGTGTTGGGCATCAAGTAACGGCCAGTCGTCGCATAACATCCGGCGCACGCTGGCACCAATGCACCATCGGCACCGATAGAACCGGGGCAGGTTTCCAGAGCCTGAAGGCTCCAAGAGAGAATGCCGTCTAACTTGCTGGTTTTGCTGAGTTTCATTTCTTTCTCCGTTGAAAGTATGTGCTAATCATAAGGCACCTTCAGATGCCTTAGCCATTAGTACATACCCTCACTCCCCGTATGCGCTCTGGATTTCTGCGCCACTATGGTCACAGTGTAGTGGCTCACCTTCCCAATGTATAAAAACATCAACAGCCTTCCAATATTTTCTACGGATAAGGCGATAATTTTCCCTTGCGGATTGGGCGCATAGAATTCCGCCGTCTGCCATCAAAAGGGCACAAGGATAACCCCCAGGCCATGCGTAACCATTGGAACGAATAAAATTCTGTAGGATTTCTTTCTTCATCTCTTCTCTCCGGTTGTGTTGCACTAATTCTAGGGCACCCTTCGATGCCCTATGTATTAAGGCAAACCCTTACATCCCCACCATAGCGGCGCTTACACTTGAAAAACTGTAGGGGGCCCCGTCTGGGGTTTGTGTGATTCCCTCATATTTCAGGTGTTCAATGAATGCCCTAACTGCCCGGTCTTTCCCGGTGAGCCCGTGCCCATTGGCTTTTCTGTAGTGATTACGATAGAACAATGCTCTTTTGTAAAGCCCCTCGTCATTGTTTATCCACAGCGAAACGTTCCAGTGGTTCCAATTCTTGTGCCCGTTGAATTTTGCCATTTTGAAAACTCCTTAGTTGATGTTCACATTATCGGGGGATTGTCCCCCCATGTCATTAGGACAACCCTTAGAAAACCAGGGTTTGTTGCTCGCCCTGCTTCTTCTGCCAGAGGCGCACCACCAACCCACGGCGCATGAACGCGTAGTAGGTGCGAGAGGCAGAACGCAAACACGGGGTGGAAATGCTGTAGAGTTTGCCACCTTGAATGTGGGTGATGGTGAACATGTTGTTTCCTTTCGGTTGGTGTGTTGCGATGGATTGAATTCTGCGCTTATGACCGTTGATCGTCAACATAGGACAAACCCTGAGAACAAAAAACAACAGAGGCAGCGCGAGCTTGCGAAGCCTCTTGTTTTTAATGACGCATACCCGCGTGAAACAAGAGAGGCAACATTGTCAACCTAGGGGAAACCCTCGCAACAAAAAGAGGCAGCACTTATGCACATGTGGATAACTCTGTGGATTGCCCTCTATGATAGGCTTGTTGACAAGGTGTGAAAAGCCCCAGGTGCGCGGGATAACTTTTTTGAAGGGGAGGCATAGGGAAAGAGGAAAAAACGACCTGAGGGCTTTCTGGTGCGTTTTAGAGGGGAGAGGGTAAACCCTTACAGCCGCAGCTACACAAAAGAACAGAAAGAACAATAGGGGTTTACACGGATGTCTCAGGCATGCTACAATGTAGCTAACAAAATCCTGAGACTTTTGGAGAGGCCATGAAAACGCCTCGAGGGTATGGCTCAGGTGTCTGGTGTATTCAATGCTCGGCATGCGCGACTAGTACAGTTGCCCCCGGCTTGAACGTGACAAGGCTAAGTGTCACGGCTTGGAGTCTGTAGAAACTTCAGGGGAAAACCTAACCTTATATTTAATATGTAGGGTTAGGAATAGGTGTAACTTAAAATCAAATATTGCTTAGGGGAAATAGAAATAGGTAATTGATTACACTAGGGAATTGTGTGTTATGTGTGGGGAATGTTTATTCTGTGCCTTCCGAATGAGCATGTTGGATGGTGTAAGACCATGACAAAAATTGTCACTTATATAATATAAATGTGACGTAAATTGTCATTATTTATTAATAAGTAATGTGGAATATGACAGCCTTGTCAGACAACGTTGTCATACTAATAAGGGTTTACGTTATTAGGGTTTTCCCTTACTAATAAGGGTTTTCCCTAGGTGGGGGTAAGGGGGTTAGGGGTGTGGTGTTTTATTGCAAGACCCCGTGAGAATTTCTCCAAAAAATTATTTGTTCAAGGAAATAGTTGCACAACATGTATAAAATGTGCTAAGATAATGCTACGCGAGCAAACTCGCATATAGTGGAAGGGGCACATTGCTCCATAAGAAGGAGTAAAATGAAACTGAATTTGTCTAACATTACAAGCGGATATGGCGCTGTTGCTGCCCTAAATGCCAATTTCGATGCCATTGAGGCGGCTGTTGAAAAAACCCTGAGCCGGGATGGGACCACCCCCAACGAAATGTTGGCCAATCTGGACATGAATGGCAACGACATTCTCAATGCCAATGCTGTTGACGTGTCCTCCCTGACAATTAATGGCACCCCTGTGCAGCCCGCTACAGGTGTTACGGTGGCGAGTGCCTTCCAAAGCTACACATTCACCGCGACATTGGGGCAAACCTCCTTTTCCGTGTCCCCCTACACCCCTTACGTGGCTTCCGTACAGGTGGAGGTGAATGGCCTGTCCCTTCCACCAGCCGACATTACGGTGTCAGGCACGAATGTGGTAATTCCCGCATGTTCTGCGGGGGATGAGGTGGTTATTCGCCGCTACACAGACGCCCCCTCCCCCTTCCCTGTGGCAGATGACATTACATTTACCCCTGCTGGCACAATTAACACACGTTCTGTGCAAAGCAAGCTGCGCGATGTTGTGAGTGTGAAAGACTTCGGGGCGGTGGGGAATGGGATTGTTGATGATACGTTGGCTTTCACTGCCGCAAGAACGGCTTCGTCAGGCAGGTACTACGTCCCAGATGGAACGTACCTTGTTGCGTCATCACCAGATGTTTGGGCCGACAATTTTACTGCAAGCGGCGCGGCATACATAAAAATCGGGGCCACTACTTACAACATCAGCAATGCTTTCGCTGGACGGTTGCGATATCAAGTTGCATCAAATGTTCTGACAAACATAGTCGATGCAGTTACTGGTAACATTATTGTCGGCTATCAAAACAGTGCGGCAGGAACTGCAACGTATTTTTATCGTGGATTAGCGTTCAAGACAGATAGTCACTGGTGTCAAGTAAAACCCGCAACGAACGGTGGAAGCACAGACTTGCTTTGGCAACGTTCTGACGTAAATGCAGACCCAAATGGAAACCGCTTCAACGAAACATTTGAAGAAGCAAACGACAGGCTTATCTTTTCTTTTGCAACGACCGCAAGCGGAGCCCCGGCTTTTGATAGCTTTATGGTTGCCGGGGCTGGAACGTCTCCATACCTAACTTTTCCAGGGCTAAGGCCGCAATTCAACCAAGGCATTAGCGTCAAGCAACGCGCTGCTGGCGGGTATGAATTTGGCATTGAACAGTCGAGTTCTACGCAGGCAAAGTTCAAACAAATCGGCGGTTCAGGCACCACCTATATGCTTTTTAGAGATGGTGCTTTTGGTTTCTTTGGGTCGTCAGGAACGTCACAGCAAACCGTTACAGGGTCAAAAGGTGGTAATGCTGCCCTTGCCAGTCTGATTACGGCACTCGCAAACACAGGGTTGATTGTTGATGGAACAACTTGATTATCTCGATGCCAATGGTTTTCTCCATTCTCCGTTCCAGCACCTAGCATAACCATGCCCCGCAACAAGCTAATTACAAAGGAATAACCAATGAGCAAAGCTCTTATAAACAAAACAAAGCTCAATGACATGGTGAGCGTCAAGGACTTTGGGGCTGTTGGAGATGGTGTTGCCGATGACACATTGGCAATTCAGGCGGCGATCAATCAAGCCCTTGCGGGAGATCTGCGTGAGGTGCTGCTGCCAGCAGGTACTTATAGGATTACGTCTCCGCTGCAAATTTACTCTCTGGCAACCATCCGTAAGGATGGGTTGCGGCTAATTGGTCAGGGTATCAACGAGACAATTATCGACTTTTGTGGCTCCGGTCGGGTTTTTGATATTCGAGGTATTCCTGCTGCGAATGGAACTGGCACTCAGACAGGAACGTATTTTCTGTGGGGTATTGAGATCAGCGGGATGCTGATTGATGGTGCTAACAAAACTGGCACAACCGATGGGATTCGTTGTGTAGGTTTGTGGAATTCAGTTTTTTTCAATGTAATTGTAAAAAACCTGCGCCACGGTATTGTCAGCGAAGGCGACAGTGCATACAACGCTAATCCAGACTGGTCATCCACAACAAATTGCAGAGTTGAAAATTGCAATTTTGAACGGCTTACCGGGTTTGGATTTTACAACTCAGTAATTCAGGCAGCCCCAGGGTGGACTTTTACTCACGACATTTTTGTGCTTTGTGGTCAAGGTGGAATGCTGCTGTCGTCTGGTGGAGTCTTGATTTCAGAATGTGCGTTTTCTGGATGCGGGTGGTCATCAGAATTGGCAACCCCAGTGGCAGGCGCTTCTGGCATAAGACTTAGTGGGTCAGTAACTGGAACATCGCAAATCGCCATTCAAAACTGCGAGTTCGATACGAATTTTGCCAGCCACATTGACTTGGAGTATGCGGGCTCCGTTCGATTCGGTGGTAACCGATATATTTTCAATGATCGTTATTCTTACGGCGCTGTTTGCCCGACAGGGGCCGCAGTTCGCATCGCGCCATTTGGCGCTGGAAATGCAGTTCAAAACTGCACATTCTCAAATGAAACGTTTCGTCTTGACCCTGGACCAACAACTGGAACCCCGGCTTGCTTCAGTTTTGTGAACAACGCGAACGTGCAGAACATTCGCGTATTTGGTGGTGCGTTTGCCGATAACAACGCCAGTTTAAGTTTTACAAAGGTCAGTGGGCACACGACATCTAACTTTTGGGTGCGCAACAACTACGAACTTGAGCTTGGAGATTTTGCAGACCTGACGGCGATTGTTCCGGGCCGCCCTTTCGCTGAGTTCATTGGCGCCATCAGCGGCACGCCAGTCACAACGGGCGGTAACACGCTGACGGTGTTGAAGTTCAACGCGCAAGAGGCGGTGAACGCGCAGATTTTTGGCACTGCGCTCTACAATCAAACAACGGGCGTTTTTACCTGCCCCGTGGCCGGCTACTACGACGTCGACTTTGTGGTGGCGTTGGTGTCAACCATTTCGACGGACTACAACGGGTTTCGTCTGTACCAAAACGGCGCGTTCATTCAAGAGTGGTCGGGCGCAGGAACCGGGGGCGCGCGGACTTGGTACGACGGGCGGCGCCGGATCTTCTGCAACGCGGGCGACACCCTGGACATGCGTGAAATCTGCTCCGTCAGCCGGACGATCACCGGGAGCTATTCGTATCTAAGAGTTTCATTGTCAAAATGACAAACAACAAGCTCCTCCACTTCGCCCTGGGCGTCATCGCTTGCCTAGCGACCTGCTGAATTATTTCTTTCTTTGATTGGAGTCTATAGAATGTTCGCAATGTTCAAAGCTTGGATTGCAAAACTGTGGGAAAAGATCAAACCAAAGTTCGGCCCAAGACCAAGACCTCCGCGCTAAGCGTACACATCGCGCAAGCCTTATTCGTTTTGGCTTGCGTGCATGAATTCATATGGCAGTGGTTCCCTGAAGACATCCAGGGCGATATCCGCGCCATCACACAATGGCCGCTATTGGCGGCTTTGTGCTTACTTGTTACAATTTGTGCGCGTCACAGATTCATTGGCGCAGCTTGCATTGCAATCGTAGTCATGTCATCGACTACAGCGTTATGCTCGATTGCATGGCTCTATGCGCCATGGGTTTTAGAATCGTGGGAACAACAATGCTCAGAACGGTGGGGGATTCCGATGCTGCTCGTTAGCGGGTTGGCAGCTCTCTTGGTGCTAGGTCTTTGGACAAGTGACGAAAATGGCAATTCAACAGGCGAGAAAAAATTGATTGTTCCGGCAGGCAATCGTTACGGCATCCGCTATGAGCAACTACTGGCCTTCATCATTGCAGCTCTGTAACCATGCCCCGCGACAAGCTATAGCAAGAGCATTTCAGCAAGCAATAACTAGGAAACCCCTATGGCATACAAAACCTCAGCTTGGCAAAGAAAAGAGGGCAAAGACCCAAAAGGCGGTTTGAATGCCAAAGGGCGAGCCGCTTACAATCGAGAGACAGGGGGTAATCTAAAGCCTCCTGCTCCAAATCCAAAAACAAAGAAAGACGCCGCAAGGCGCAAATCATTCTGTGCTCGTATGTCAGGGATGCCGGGGCCAATGAAGGATGAAAAAGGTAGGCCAACACGGAAAGCCCTGTCACTTAAATCATGGGAATGTTAATTATGGATGATAGAGCGTTTGGTAAAATTGAAGCCCAGGTTGAGGCTTTAGAAAAACAAGTGGACAATCTAACATCCAAAGTTGATGCACTCCTTGAGCTTGCTAATAAAAGTAAGGGTGGTTTTTGGATGGGCATGACAATTGCCTCAATCTTAGGTGCAATTGCAGCCTGGGTTATTGAACATTTTCTAATTAAATAAATATGCTTATCCACGACAAACCTTTGCGTGACTCGCAAAACAAAATGCTCACTGTTGGGCTGTTCAAAGAAACAATTCAGACAGGAAATAAATCTCCTGCCCCTTTCTCACTGGCAGACTGGAAGAAGGTTTATTTGGAACTAAATGATCCAACTGAATATCTTCCTGCTATGGCACTCACTGGTGACTGGCAACACTGGCAAGCAGTGAGGAATCACCACAAGTTGAAGCATTTGTTTGACTATTGGGCAGAAGAACTTGAAATGAAGCTCAAGAGCGAGGCTGTAAGGGCTCTGCTTGCACAATCTGCACAGCCTGGGGGCACAGCCGCAGCAAAGTGGCTTGCAGAGAAGGGGTATTTGCAAGAGGATAAGAAGAAGGTTGGGCGTCCTAAGAAGGAAGAGCCGGTTGCAGACATTCCTACAAACGTTGCAAACAAGTTGGAGAATGTTCTTCACCTAGTTGCCAATAAGAGGTGATTATGCCCTACAAACGAGACTATCAAAAAGAAAACGAGTATAAGAGCAAGCCGGATCAAATTAAGAAACGTGTCATGCGTAATAAGGCACGACGAGAATTGATGCGGGAGGGACTTGTTCAAAAAAATGACGGCAAGCACGTAGACCACAAGAAGCCCCTTAGCAAGGGTGGAAGTAATGCACGTAGTAATTTGCGTGTTCGCTCTGCAAGTGCAAACTCTTCGTACCCACGAAATTCAGATGGATCAATGAAACGGATTAAATAAATGGCACGCTTGACCGAGCAAGATTTGAAAAACCTACGAGAAGAGGCAGAGAGTTCGCTTCTCTCGTTTATTAAAATTGTATCCCCTCACCGGGTTCTTGGTGCAGTGCATGAAGAACTATGTTATTGGTGGCAAAGGCACGAAGCAAAAGACAACCAGCTTGTCCTCCTTCCTCGTGATCACCAAAAGAGTGCGATGATTGCATATCGTGTTGCTTGGTGGATCACTAAGCATCCAGAAACTACAATTTTGTATATTTCAGCCACAGCAAATCTTGCCGAAAAGCAGCTAAAGGCTATTAAAGACATTCTCACTTCTGACATTTATAAAACTCTTTGGCCTAACATGGTTAATGAGGATGTTGGTAAGAGGGAGCGATGGTCTATGGATGAAATTTCCGTTGACCATCCACGACGAAAAGCGGAAGGTACTCGTGACGCTACAGTGAAAGCTGCTGGCATCACCACGAATACGACTGGACTCCATTGCAATGTTGCTGTACTAGATGACGTTGTTGTTCCAGATAATGCTTACACCGACACTGGTAGGCAAGCAGTGCGGGCGGCATATTCTCAACTTGCTTCCATTCAAACGACAGGTGCTAAAGAGTGGGTTGTTGGTACTCGATACCACCCTGCCGACCTTTACAAAGATTTGATGGATATGGTTGAGGTTGTGTGGGACGAAGACACCGACGAAGAAATTGAAACACCTGTTTACGAGACTTTTGAGAGGGTTGTTGAGAGGAATGGAGAGTTCCTTTGGCCTAAGCAACGTAGGCCAGATGGCAAGGTATTTGGATTTGATGACAGAGAACTTGCTCGTAAAAAAGCGAAATATCTCGATAAGGGACAATTTTACGCACAATACTACAACAACCCTAACAACTCAGAAGACAATCTGATTGATAAAGGGAGGTTTCAGTATTATGACAGGGATAAAATTACTAACGTTTCTGGTGCTTGGTATATTGGGAATCAAAACATTTCTATATACGCAGCGATGGATTTCGCATTTAGTCTCAGCGATAAGTCGGACTATACTGTAATCATGATTGTTGGTGTCGATGACCAGAGTAATTACTACATTCTTGACATTGACAGGTTTAAGACAAATTCCATTTCATTTATGTATGATAAAGCAGAGCGTATGTACCGGAAATGGAAATTTAAGAAAATGCGATGTGAGGTTGTTGCTGCACAGAAAATGATTGTGCAGCAATTTAGAGAGTATATGCGAAGTCAAGACATTGCATTTACAATTGATGAGTACAATCCTCCGAAAACAATGAAGAAGGAAGAGCGTATTGCGTCTGTTCTTGAACCACGTTATAATAATAACCAAATTTGGCATTATAAAGGTGGGCATTGTCAAACTCTGGAAGAAGAATTGGTTTTGAATAAGCCAGAACATGATGACTTGAAAGATACTTTGGCATCATGTATTGAAATTTGTAAACCTTCTATATCGTCTAAGAATTGGAAAAGAACAGGTAACGTAGTATTTAACTCCCGCTGGGGAGGAGTTGCTTATTAAAGGATTAAAATGAACGACAGTTTGCAAGTAGAATCTCTTGACCCGGACTTGTTGGCATATAAGGTTGCTGACATGTGGGTTCGTTGGGATGATAACCGGGCACAGTGGAAATCAGATTGCCAAGAATTGAGGCAATATCTATTTGCAACTGACACTCGTAAAACATCCAATTCAAAGGCTGGATGGAACAACAGCACAGTTACGCCGAAACTCACACAGATTCGTGACAATTTGCACGCAAATTACATGGCTGCGTTGTTTCCAAGTGAAGACTGGTTTTACTGGGAAAGCCTTGAAAAAACCCCTGACGCTTTGCGTAAACGAGAGAGCATTGTTTCTTACATGAAACAAAAGCTGAAGGTGAGTAACTTCCAATTGCTTGCCTCACAACTCATTTATGACTATATTGACTTTGGCAATGTTTTTGTCACTTATGACTTTGTAAATGACATTGTGAAATCAGAGAATGGGTTTACACAAAAGTATGTTGGGCCAAAAGCCTACCGTGTAAATCCAAACGATGTTGTATTTAACCCTGTTGCAACTGACTTCAATAGTACCCCATTTCTACGCCGAATGCTGAAAAGCCTTGGCGATTTGCAGTATGATATTGAAACCAAACCAACTTTGGGGTATAATAAAACAGTTTTGAATAAAATGCTTGACTTCCGGCAGCGAATGGTTGCTGATCCAGAGTTTAAGAAGACAATTAACTTGGCTATTGATGGCTTTGGCAGTATTGATGAATACTTGCAAAGTGATATGGTTGAACTGATTGAATTCTGGGGTGACATTTATAATGTGACTACACGGAAGTTGGAGCGCAACCTGTCAATTACAATTGTTGACAGGCGTTGGATTTTGGCAAAGCGTACAAATCCTCTGTGGACTGGTGCAAAACCTTTCTTCCACTGTGGGTGGCGCTTGAAGCCAGATCACCTTTGGGCGCAAGGCCCATTGGATCAGTTGGTTGGTTTGCAATATCGCATTGACCACCTTGAAAACTTGAAGGCAGACGTATTCGATCAAATTGGCTACCCAGTTATTAAAGTGATGGGAAGCACAGTTGAGCAGTTTGAATACGAACCCGGCGCTGTTGTTTTCTGTGGTGATGAAGGCAATGTGGAATTTTTGCGGCCTGACGCAACAGCTTTGCAGGCTGATTTGCAAATTGATTCGTTGATGAACCGGATGGAAGAACTTGCTGGTGCGCCTAAGCAAGCAATGGGAATCCGTACTCCGGGTGAAAAGACAAAGTATGAAGTGCAGAGTTTGGATAATGCAGCGGGTCGCATCTTCCAGAGTAAGACGCAATGGTTTGAAAAGAACATTCTTGAGCCTTTGCTGAATGGTATGTTAGCTGAAGCGGTACGAAACTTCCAGGGAGTCGAGCAAATTAGAACAATAGACCCTGACTTTAATACAGAAATGTTTATTGAAGTTACTAAGGAGGACTTAATTGCTAACGGAAAGTTATATCCTGTTGGCGCTCGTCATTTTGCAGAGCAAGCTAAGTTTGTTCAAGAACTTGCTCAAACAGTCCAAACTGTTCAAGCAATTCCGACAGTAGCCGCACACATTAGTGGGAAAGCGATTGCTAAGGCTCTTGAAGAAAATCTTGGTTGGATGCGATATGGAATTGTCAAGGACAACGTAGCCATTATGGAACAACAAGAAACTCAGCAACTTATCAACCAAGCACAAGAAGAAATGGCTGCACAAGCAGCCGCTGGTATGGAAGCACCTCCAGAAGGGATGCCCCCTGAAGGGATGCCTCCGCAGATGCAAGGATTTTAATGAATTCGCTTCTAGCAAAAAATAAACCAAAAGATTGTGAGGATTTTAACCAGTTGTGGACAAACGCTGGTTACACCTTGCGAGCTTTGTACAAAACAGTAAGACAACTTCGTGACGAGTTGGACAAGATTAAAACAGAAGATTTTGACTGTCCAAACCACTACGCGAAGTTGGCTTATCAAGGCGGTCAGGCGAAAGCGTATGACCTTATTCTATCGTTGTTGCCTGACACGGCAAAGGATTAAACAGTGACCACTGAAACTATTTTCAAAGAAGGCCAAGACCCAGGCCAAACCCCTCCAACGACTCAAGGTAATGGGGAAATTGTAACTGCCCTCGTAGGTGATGGGCAAAAATACAAAACCGTCGATGAACTTGCAAAAGCATATTTGCACGCAGACACTTTTATTCAACAACTTAAAGAAGAGAATCAAAAGTATCGTGAGCAAGCAGCCGCTGCAAAAAGCATTGATGAGGTTTTGGAACGTCTACAACAAGCGCAACAACCTGAGCAAGTTACCCCTGCCAAGGTTGAGCAAACTGACATTTCTGCACTTGTAGAACAGACGTTGACGCAGCGTGAGGTTAAAAAGGCTCAGGAGGCAAATCTTCTTGAGGCAGATAGGATGATGAAGGAACGTCACGGAGAACGCGCTACGGAGCTTTTTAAGGCCAAGGCGAATACTCCTGAACTTCAGCAACTCTACATGCAACTTGCCGCACGCAGTCCACAAGATTTTGTTGCTTTGTTTGGCGAAGCACAGCCGATTGGAAACACCATTCAAACTGGTGCTTCTGTAAACACTGTAAACATGTCCTCTCATGGTGCGAGTCGAGAAAACATCGAAGGCACGAAGGAATGGTTTACAAAATTGCGGCGTGAACAACCACAGAAGTTTTACTCTTCTGCTATGCAAGTTCGTTTCAGCAAAGCAGCTACGGAAAACCCCAAACTTTATTTTGGTTAATAGGAGAATTATAAATGGCAAGTTTTGACTACTCAAAGGTTAATGACCATCTGGTACGCACTGAACAATGGGCTTCGTACCTGAAGGAAGTGCTGCAAGAAGACCTGATGGCGAAGGGCTATGTGCGCCAGCTTGACGGTTTCACTGATGGCAACCAACTGACTATCCCCTCTATCGGTGAAATGCCGATGCGTAACGTGGACGAGAACAGCCCTGCTGTTTACGACGCTGCTGACACTGGTGAATTCACTTTCTCCATTGATCACTACGTTGAGTCTGCCTTCTTCATGACTGACAAGGCCAAGCAAGACAGCTACTACGCTTCGCAACTGCTGGCAATGATTCCTGAGAAGATGCGCCGTGCTCTTGATGAAGACTACGAAAGCAAGGTGTGGAGCCTGGGCAACACCCAAACGCTCAACGATGCCAACAGCATCAATGGCGCTTCTCACCGTTTCATTGGCTCTGGTAACTCGAACACCAACCTGTCGCTGGAAGATTTTGCCAAGGCCAAGTTTGCCCTGGACAAAGCTTCTGCAATGGGCGCACGTATTGCCGTTATTGACCCCTCGCAAGAGTTTGTGTTTAACAATCTGATTGGCGCACAGGGCTTCATTAACAACCCGCAATTCGAAGGTGTTGTGACTTCTGGCCTCACCGGCAATGCTCCGAAGTTCATCCGTAACTTCATGGGCTTCGATGTGTACGTGTCCAACTTCCTTGCTACTCCGACTGACTCGGCTATTAACGCTGATGCTCGTGGCTCGGTGTCTACGCCTACTGCCCCTGTGAGCAACTTGTTCATGACTGTTGGCGGTGATCGCACTCCGTTCGTTGGCGCATATCGTCAACTCCCACGTGTTGAGTTCGAACGCAATAAGGATTTGCGTCGTGACGAATACGTGATGAACGCCCGATTCGGCCTGAAGCTGTATCGTCCTGAGTGCTTGGTGTCTGTCATTACCAAGAGCACGCTGTAATATCTAATTGGTTAATCGGGGGAATCTCCCCCATTTCCAAATAATTGAAAGGAATTGAAATGACTCGTAAATCTGTATGGGCGAATGCCGATGGTCTTCGCGTTGGTTTTGGCCCGAATCTCGCTGACTTCTCTAGTCAAGGCGTTCAAAAGCAACATGATGGTGAAGTGGTTGTTCGTTTCACCCTTGATGGTGAGAAGTTTAGCGGTGGCACGTACCAGTTTGACACGCAGGAAGTTGTGCCTGTTGGCGCAGTGCCTCTGTATTGCCATGTTCGTGTCTGGGAAGCGTTTGCTCTTGGTGGTACTACCCCCACCATTCAAATTGGCGATGCTGGCTCTGCAACCCGTTTTGCTGCCTTGTCGGAAGCTAATGCAGAAGCACTTGGCACGTATACCACGTCAGTGACTGCAACGCCTCTGACTGCGGCTGGCACAATTGCTGTGTCGTTGGGTGGAACTACTCCCACGGTTACTTCCGCAGGTAAGGCTTCTGTCACCCTGGCCTACCGTGTGAACGCTGCGGTTTAATTAGACCGAAGAAGGGGGAGGCTTTGCTTCCCCTTTTTTATTTTAATCGGAGAAATTAGCATCTATGGCTACTATTGCACATAAAAATATTCCATCTGCCCAAGCGCACGAGCCAAAAGGCGTTGAATCCGCAGTAAACAAATCACTTTATGTTGCCAATGGTAGTGGCAGCGGAACATGGAGTAAAATTGGCCCACAAAGTTTATCCAATATCAGTACTAATGGCGTTGCTGGTCAGTTTGTCGCTGTCGATGGTGCTGGTAATTTTGTGCTTGCCTCTGCTCCTTCTGGAAGTATTTATTTCTACAACGTTTCTACCCCCTACACGCTGACATACCCCTCTGTTTTTACAAAGGCAGCTCCCACTACAATTGCCAGTGGTAGTCCAACGCTAATCACTGAAGGGACAAATGCACGGCTAACCTACACTGGTGCTTCTACAACCTCTCTTGATGTTGCGTATATCATTAGTTTTGACCAAGCATCAGGTGCTGATAGAGATGTTCAAGCTGCAATCTATAAGAATGGGACAGTTGTTCCTGGCAGTCAGGCAATTGTCACGTCAAGTTCTGGACAAAAACACCAACTTATTTGCCATGCTGATGTGTCTGTTTCGTTGAATGACTATATTGAAATTTACATGAAGAACGATGGTGCGTCTGGTGATGTACGTATCTATGCGTTTACTATGCAAGTAACAACTGCTGGTGCTTAATTATGAAGCTATCACTTCTTGATATTACACAAAAGATTTTGAGTTCATTGGACAGTGATCCAGTGAATAGTATTGATGACACTGTTGAGTCAATTCAAGTTGCAGACATTGTTAAAGAGTCATACTACTCTTTGATGGCAGAACGTGACTGGCCTTTCTTGCATGAACTTGGACAACTTGAAGGCTTGGCAGATACGGCAAATCGCACAAAGATGCGAATTCCAGAAACTGTCAATAAGATTAAGTGGGTTAAGTATAACAAGAAAGAGATTGAGTGGCTTCCTGCCCCAGAGTTTCATCACATCATTATGACTCGGACAGAAGAGCCAAACATTGTAGACTCGAATGGGTACATTATAAATGCCGATCCTCAATACTGGACTTCGTATGATGATGACTATGTTGTCTTCGACGGGATTAACCTTGCTACAGAGACTACCCTTCATTCTTCTAATAGTTCTATTTACGTTGTAAAGGCCCCTACGTGGACTCATTCAGACACGTTTGTACCTGACCTACCAGACAAGTTTTTTCCAACGCTTCTAGCTGAAGCTAAGAGTCAGGCATTTGTCGAGTTGAAACAAACAAGCAATGCACGAGAAGAACAGAAAGCTAAACGTGGACGTTACACCATGCAGAATGAAGCATGGAAGAACGAGTTTGGTGAGTATAAGTACAATACAAAAGTTAATTACGGAAGGCGGTAATCATGGCTAAGAAACCACAAGACAAGATGAAAGAAATGAAGCAATTCATGCAAAAGGCAGAAGGCAAGATTGAGGAAGTTGAAGTGACCTACAAGTGGGAAATGCCTGAGTCAACTTGTGAAATGCCAGATTGCAATGCACACAACAAGAAAACTATGCAATACAAGGAATAATAATGAACACTGGAATTGACTATATTCTGGAAAAGAAAGCAATAAAGCAACAAGAGCGTAAAGCAAAAGATGCGGAACTGGAAGCAGCACGAGTAGACAATTACATTGTCCTTGAGCGCAATCCAGTTGGGCTGTACAGTTGCCGTTATGCGATGGGTGGCACACTACCCTCGGAATTGAAAACAAAGTTTACCTCTCGTAATAAGATTCTTGCGATTTGCAATCAACGAGGAATTAAAGTAAAGGAATGACATGGCAGCACAGCCCTCACAAGAAGATTTCTTCTCGTTCGTTGGTGGTCTAAACACTGAGGGCGGGTACTTCCTTACCCCTAAGAATTCTTGGAAAGAAGGGGATAATGTAATCCCTCAAAAGGATGGAAGCATTCAGCGACGAGCCTCTGTTAATTATGAAGCAAACTATGTGTTTTCCTCGCTTGGTCTGATTGACAGCACAATTGATAACTACGCCTTTTCTACGCACATTTGGCAAAACGTAGCAGGCAATGGCAATAAAAACATTCTCGTTGTTCAGTTTGGTCAGTATGTGTATTTCTATGACGCATCAACAAGTACAACGTCTACAACCAAGTATGCCTTTGAAATTTACTTGCCAGACTTCCAAGCCTATGCAAACACAAGTTTGATCGGTAGCTCTCCAATTTCATGTGTTGATTGCTATGGCAAGTTGGTTATTGTGTCTCAAGACACAGACCCAATTGCAATCCTTTATCAGTCTGATACGAGTTTTGTTACAAAACGTCTTGATTTGAAGATGCGTGATTTTGACGGGATTACAAGTCCTATTTCACCAGACCAAGAAAAAACACAGGCTGAATGGGAAACTCTCAACTTCTGGCCTGAAGCTCTTTACAACCTTTACAATCAAGGTTGGAAAGATGACAAGATTTCTGCTTATGGCGCTGCCAATTCCAATAAGTATCCAGCAAACAGTAAGCAATGGATTTATGGTAAAAATACAACAGATGATTTTGATTCAACTGTTCTTGCCAAAATTGATTTTGGAACATCACAGGCTCCGAGAGGACGAGTAATTCTTAGTGCATTTAAGCAAGATCGTGCAAATGCCCTTCTTACGCTTGATACAAAAGGAACTGCACCTTCTCCTGTGTCAATCAACTCTCGTTTTGTTGATCAAACAAACGTATATCAAAATGTCTTCTTTTATTCAATACCAGCAGTTGATGGGTTGGCAATTAACACAGACGGGTATCGCCCTGCACATTGCTCATTCTTTGCTGGCCGTGTTTGGTACGCTGGTGTTCCTTCTGGTGAAAAACTTGGCTGGATTATGTACAGCCAGATTGTTTCTGACATTTCTAAAATTGAAAACTGCTATCAGCAAAACGATCCAACTTCAGAGAAACTTTCTGACTTGCTAGAAACTGATGGTGGTATTATTCAAATCCCAGAAGCAGGAAACATTGTTGGACTTGAACCTCTAGGAAAAGGTCTTGTTGTCTTTGCAACAAATGGTGTTTGGATGATTTCTGGCGCTGATGCTGGATTCACACCTTTGAATTACACAGTTGATAAAGTTTCTAACAATGGATGTTTTGCAGGACAATCTGTTGTTAAAGCAAATGAGTTTATTTACTATTGGGGTGTCTCTGGTATTTATCGTATTAAGTATTCTCCTTCAGAAGGAGTTTCTGTAGAACCATTGGCAGACACTACAATTAGAAGTTATTTTATTAATATTCCAACATTCTGCAAGAAATACGCAGAGGGAAAATACAATGACACAGAAAAAGTAGTTTATTGGTTATACTCAGATAATGAATCCTCTCGATATAGAAAAAATAAAATTCTTTGTTTCGACTCTTATATTGGTTGTTTTTATACTCAAACTATTGACAATACGCTTGATCCTGTAGTTGTCTCAATTGGGGTTACTAAAGAAAATATTAATGTCACAACTTGTGATGTTATTGTTGATAATGGCGACCTTGTTATTGATGACTCTTCAAATCAAGTGATTGCTGATGTGTTAGAAGAAAGTGCTGGTGTTCAGAAGATTAAATTTGTGACGCTGGTTACAAATGCTGGAACACGTAAACTGACGTTCTCAGACTATTCAACAACACGTACAACATTCAATGACTGGGTTTTGTCCAATGGAACTGGTGTTGATGTTGCAGCATATGTTGTTACAGGGTATAATCTTGCAGCCTCTGGCCCTACAAAGGCAAAGACAGGAAACTACCTGACAGCGTTCATGAAGCGTACAGAAGAAACGTTTGACGCAAGTGTTGTGCCTGTCCCTCCGTCTTCGTGTTTATTGCAAACACGTTGGGATTTTACAGACAATGCGATTGCTGGCAAGTGGAGTGATTCAGTACAGATTTACAGAATTAACAGAGTGTTCTTTGGACTCCCCTCAACAGATTATGACAATGGTTATCCGTTGGTAATAACTAAGAATAAGTTGAGGGGTAGAGGGAAGAGTATTCAAATGAAGTATTCTAGTGAAGCTGGAAAAGACATGAAACTTGTTGGCTGGTCTGCAACATTTACGAGTAATTCTAATGTATAAATTTCAATATGATGTGCCGATGGGTTTATTTTTAGATGAAACTAAAGATATTCTTCATCGGCATTGGGAAGAATTGGCAGTTAATAGAGATAAGATTCCTCTGTCTCCTGACAAAGAAAGATATTGTCAACTACAAGACATTGGTGTTATAAAAAACATCGTTGTCTATAATGAAAATAATGAAGTAGTTGGATACTCTATTTTGCTAATTCAACCCGCATTGCATTATAGTTGTGATACTTTTGCTCATGTAGATGTTATCTATGTAGATAAACAATACAGGGCATCGTCACTTGGCGCAAGGTTGCTTCTTGCTACAGAGCATATAGCAAAAGAAAATGGGGCAAGTGTAATTTTGCACCATGCAAAACCAAATGTGCCAATGATTATTAAACCATTAGAGAAATTAAACTATAAACTGTACGAGTTTATTTATGGAAAATACTTAGGAGAGTAACATGGGTTATGTCGCAGCCGCAGCCGCAATTTACTCGGCAGATCAACAGGCAAAAGCAGGTAGGCAACAACAACGTGCTTTTGAAGCTGAACAGCGAAGGGCAGAGATTGAGAATGTCTACAAAGCTCGGCAAGCTGTGAGGCAAGCTCGTGTTGCTCAGGCTCAAATGGAAAGCCAAGCAGCCTTGACAGGTGGTGTTGGTGGAAGTGCTGCTGCTGGTGGAGTTGCTTCTGTGCAAAGTCAACTTGGTGGTAATTTGAATTACATGGCATCCATTGCAGAAGAAAACACTGCAAGCGCAAAAGCTCAAATGGCAGCAGCTCGTGCCTCTACAAATGCAGCAATTGCTGGAACTATTGGATCATTTGCATCCTCTAATAGTTCAATGAAAACTATTTTCTCTGGGGGAACGATGAATGGATGAATTTGAAATGGGAAATGAGTACGTGGAAAATATCCCCACGGAAGAATTTAATCCTGCTGACGATTACACAATTGATTCATACGCGCAACAAGCACCAGAGCAGAAAAAAGAATACCCTGTTCTTCAAACAATCACCTCTCTTGCTACGGGTGTTGAAAGCAAAGGGCCAGTTGATTCTAAGCAACTGATCAATGAATCTTATAATGCTTATGCTCCTAAAGTACAAGATGAACAGAAAAATCTTGCAATGGAAGCTGCAAAAACTGGCAATACACAACAGCTTGATTTCTTGGTACAGGATATGCACCAACGAAACCGTGAGTTGCTGGCACAAGACCAAAATGAAGTTAAACGTATTTCAGAACTTGCTGGAAAAGCGTATGAAAATTTAGTGTTCAAAAGCTATGGTGTGGCGGTTAATAACACCCCAGAACAAATTGCAAACTATATTGACAAGAGTTCAAATTCTGCAACTGTTGCAGCAATCAATGAGCAGTGGATTAAGAATGATTTGACATTAGGCGAGTATGCTAAGTCTGTTGCTTTGTCATTTACTCTCTTTGGTGTTACACCCACATACGCTCTTGGCTCTGTAGCAGAAAAATATATTGATAAAGACTCAAGCAAGGTTTTTTATGGCGACAATGTTAGAGGGCTAAAGAATTATTACGATAGCCTTCCAAATGAAGATGCTCGTGTGTCATTTGTAACTTCTATTAAGAAAGAACTAGAAGATACATGGTCTTTGACAAAATCAGATGCTGCCGGTATTGTTCAAAAGATTATTGGGACTGAAGAGATAACAACATTTGAAAATGTTGCTGAAACAGCTTCTCCTGTTATTGGTGCGCTTCCTCTTATTGGTCAACTTGCTCGTGCTGGCAAAGCAGTAAGTGCTGCAAATAAAATTGCAAAAGCAGCTACAAACACAGAAAAAATTCTTGCCACTTCTGGAAATAAATCCCTTTTGGTTTCTGACGCTGTGAATCAAATTCGGATTAAGGCAGTTACAGATGTTGTTTCTGAAGCATCTGGCATCACCACTGTAGCTGACTTGTCAAGATTGACAGGAAGGGCAACAAGTTGGGCTGGCACAAAACTACTCCCTGATGCCGTTATCACTGCCTCTGGTAATGTACAAAAAGAAATCTTGTCTTCTGTAGATAAAGCAGTACAACAACTGAAGACAACACTTCGTCCAGCCAATGTTCGTGCAGCCGAAGTTACAGAACTTGAAGATATTGTTCGCAAGTCTTACGACAGGTCTATTGACCCAACAATTCAGAATGTTGTGTTTGGCAGGCTTGATGACGATTTAACGGGCGTTGTAGCCACTATTTTGCGTGGCACTAAGGAAGGGGATGTTTTCCTCACAAAAGCTGCTGTAGACGAGTATATCCGTGTTGCTGACCCCAATGGGAAGAAAGGGTTGAAAGCTGTGCAAGACACGGCTAACAATACTCATGCTCTGTCAGAACAAACAAAGAAAACTTTGCAGCTTGAGCGTGATGTTGCACAAGTTAAATTGCTTGAGTTGCAAGCACAACAAGGAAAAGTTGTGGCAAAGCCTGCACCTAAAGTTAAGGCTGCTGAGATTATTTCTGCTGCAAAACTTCCAAAAGAACTGTCTGGTGCAAGGCCAAACTATGCAATTGGGACAAATAAGTTTTCGTTGCAATTTGACAATGACATTGACAAAGTTGCATTTATCACTTCTCAAACAAAGAAGTCTAAACGTGATGCAGACTATGTTACATGGTTGAAAGAAAGCACTGGGTGGGACGACGCTAAGATTGCGGAACATGGGCAAAAGGTTCGTGACGCAATTAAAGCATCAGCCAAGGCATCTGAGCCTGGAAAATTAAAAGTTCAAAATCAAGTTGAACAAGTTCAAACAAAACGAGAAGTAGGAACAAAAGAGTTTTGGTCTGCTTCAAGGTTCCCAGAAAAACGAGAAGCAGGCACTAGGAATTTTTGGGAAACAGCTAGGCCAATTGACAATACAGAAGAAATTAAAAAGCTGGAAGCAACAATTGAACTAATCGAAGGTCGCCTTAAAGCAGCTAAAGATATTGAAAATGGATTGTCTGCTGGATGGCTTGTTGAAGAGAAGGTGACAAAAACTCTTGATATTTCTAAACTTGGGAAATTTGAAGAGAGTGATATTCAAAGCATGATTCGTGTTTCTCTTGGAGATAGAGCCCTTGGAGCATCGGAAGAAGTTTATAAAAATCATCTGATTGGTGTAATGGCAGAGTCTCGTTTGCGTAAAACACTGGTTGATATGATTGATGAGCCATTCCAGAAACTTTCTCGCAAAGAGAAGGCTTTGTTGAATAGTGTTCTTATCAAGGGTGACAAAGAAGGTACAATCTTTGACAGCGTTCAATTGCGCGGAGAAGGTCTTACTTCCGATAATGCACAGAAAGCATATTATGCTACTCGTGCTGCACGCGACTTGATGTGGAGCATTCGTAATAAGGCTGCTGCTGACAGTGCAACCATGAAAGGCTTGAAAGACATTTGGCATCCTTCACTTAATAAGTATAAAGATGAATGGAATGAATTCAAGTTGTTTGGCAAAGAAGTTGATGGTGTTGGAAAAACTGCTCTCGATCCAGAAACAGGCAAAGTTGTAAATCTTACAAAAGAAAAAGTTGAAGAACTTACCAATCGTGGCTTCAAAGTGATTGAGTTTGACACACCTGTTCCAATGGCAGGCATTAAGCGTAATCGCATTGTTGTTCAATCCGGTGGTTTGGAAATGAATAAAATTACGCAAGTTATTCCCTATCGTAATGGGGAGTATAGCCGCATGTACTCTGACGAATATTTTATTCGACTCACTGGCAGAGGCAAAGGCGTTGATGATCTTGAAGAAGATTTGGTTATTACACACCGCACTGCTTCTAATGTTAATGAAGCCAATGCTTATGTTAAAGCATACAACGAAATGGTTGATTTGTACAAGGCTGGTAAGCTAACCACAGAAGCTGCATCTAAGATGCAAGCCTATGGGTGGAAAGCAGAAGACCTTATTGCACAAATCTCTGAAAGTCCAAATCTGCGTGCAGTTAAAAATTACACCCGTACAGAAGACGACTATCTTGATGCATTGACAAGCTACTCACGTAATTTCACATCTAAGCGTGGAGAACACATTCCTAACGTGTTTGGAGAAACAACAAATGTTGTCGATCCTCTTGACGCTCTTGCTGCTGAAATCTCTAACACAGCTTATGTAGCAAGTCATTCAGAATGGCTTGATGTGAGCATTCAACGATGGTTTGAAACTGCAAAACCTTTCTTGCCTTCAGCACTTAAAGTTGATTCTGCTACACTTGAAACAATGTCTGCTGATCAAGCCTTTGCTCGTTATATGCGAACTAAAGAAGGCTATGTTGGAGGAGACAGAACAGAATTGTTTATTCGCCGTGTCGCTGACCAAATTGCAGAAGCAATGAAAGTTAATGACAAGAGTTCTCGTCAAATGCTTGGAGTTATGCGTACCATTACAGAGCGCATTGAAGAGACAACTGGAACAATGCACACTATTGGCAGTTTTATGCGTCAAGCAGAGTGGGAATCTTGGGCAAAAACTTTTTCTTTTCATGCTGTGTTTGGATTTAATCCAATTCAAACAGTTGTTCAAGGACTGAACACTGTCAATGCAATTATGATTAGTCCTGTTCATGGACTGAAAGCTGCCAGAACTGCGATATTTCTTCGTGGAGCTATGACTTCTGACAATCCCGATGTTTGGAAAAACATTGGAAAAGTTAATGAGTGGACAAAACTTGGTCTTGGCTCTGATGATGACTTTATTAAATTGGTAACCTCTCTTGAGCGAACTGGTTTAATGCAAAACTTGCAAACATCCAGTTTGTATGGATTGCAAGCAGGAAAGAATGATTTGACAACAGGATTTTTTGGGAAACAGTTGTCAAGAATTTCAAAAGGAAGCAGTTTCTTCTTCCGTGAAGGTGAAGGTGGATCGCGTATTGTTTCATTTGACATTGCACGTAGAGAATGGATGGTAAAAAATCCAGGGGAAGACTGGGGAACTGACGAAGCATTGCGTGAAATTATTGAACGTCAGGATGTTCTGACAGGGACAATGACAAATGCAAATGCTGCAAGTTGGCAAAAGGGATTGGTTTCTATTCCTTTGCAGTTTATGCAATTCCCAATTAAGTTTACATTAAACATTGCCAATAGTCTTGCAGGCGGTAAACGTGGATTTACACGAAAAGAAGCCTTGACATTGCTTGGTGGAAATGTGCTTTTGTTTGGGTCTGCTGGTTTGTATGGAAATTCTCTTGTTCAAGCAATTTTCGGGAAAGAAATTGAAGAAATGCCTGAGACAGTGCGAATTGGGTTAGCAGAAGGTGCAATTGCTGCCGCTATCAGTGCTGTATCTGCTGAATTTGATGAAAGCGAACGACTCAATCTTGCGATTGGTACTCGTCTAAGCCCATTGAATTTCTACAGAGATTTGGCAACTGCGTTGACAAGTTGGGAAGACCCTGGGATGTTTGAAACATTCTCTGGCGCATTTGGTGGCGTTGTTGTAAGGTCTTCAGAGGCTCTAAAACAAATCTGGAATCTATACACTATTGACCCAGATATATCACCTGAACGTCTTTCTCTGGCAGTTAAAGCCTTGGCAACTATTCCGAGTGTTGGAAGAAACTATTTTTCTGGACAAGCTGCTGAAAATTTGTATAATCAAGTTGTAAAGAATGGCGTATCACAATACGCTGTAACTGACAAAGAAGCATTTTTCTTAAAGTATTTTGGTATTCGAAACATCGAAGCAACTGAGTATTGGAAGAGAACTTCTAATAAAGCTGATTATCAAAAGAAGATGAAAGATTTGGCGCAACAAATTACAAATTTGCGTGTTAAATCTCTTGAGTTGTACAATGCAGGTAGTTATGCAGATGCACAAATTCACAGCGATATGGCAAGCATTCTTCAGAATTCTTTGCCTTTGGGTGATCGTGCTGAAGTTGAAAAGATGATTAAAGAACCATCACCAATTAGCAATAGGTTGCAAGATTTAACCAGAGAAAGTCTATTCAACTTTGGTAGCTCGCAGAAAGAGTATATCCCGATTGAAAAGAAATAAAGGATAAGTATGGCATACAGAGCCGATATTACACAAGCATTGACACCATCGGCTCCTGATGTTTCAGGGGCTGTTCGTGCAATTCAATCACAAGCTGGCATTGCTCAAACTTTGTTCAGTGGCATTACACAAGGAATTGACACATATAAGCAAAATATTCTAAGGGAAGCTGAGAGTGCGGCAGAACAAGCGCAAAAAAAGGCTTTCATTGAAAGTGAATCATTTAAGGCCGATTATGAAGCTGCATCTCAAGACCTTGAGGCTGTAAAAAAAGCTCAAGCATCTGACTTACAAGATTTGTCTTCTTTTGGAATAACCCCTGAGTTTATTGCTGAACAAAAGAAATCTCTTCCTTTCCAAGATAGAGTTCAAGCGTCTGCTGCTAGGTTGTCAGAGGTTCTTAAACAGGGTGGAATAACTCCCAGTGAATATGCTAAACGCATTTCAAATCTTGTAGACGAATATTCAGCTAAGTATCCAGGCTTTCGTGCAGACATCCGAAAGGTTGTTGAACAAGGGTCTGGGCTGCCAGGAGCAGATTTATGGGCGCAACGTCAATTTATTGACAGGTTGTTTACTCCCCCTAAAGCTGATACTTCTCAGGAAGACCTCCTTAAAGCCCAACGTGACATGGTTATACAAAGGCTAGGGGTAGACCCTGTAGCCGCTGCAAAAGGGCAAGCTGCTGGTGGAAAAGATTGGGACGATCAAGTACAACTTGCTTCGCAACGTGCAGCACTTGAAGCAAACATTAAAGCAGAAAAGGCAAGGGCTGAGTCATTAGCTCAAACAAGTTCTATTGATTTTGAGCAATCTTCTGACGCAAGAAAAAAGGTTGCATTGCTTACAGCAGCAGATGTTGTTAATAGTTCTTTTGCTAATAATAAAGATCGAATTAGCAAAATTCAAAATGCGTTGCTAACAGACCCAACAAACCCTCAAAACATTGCTGATGCAAATGCTCTTATTACAGATATTAGAAGCAATGTTGAAAGCGTTTTTAGTTTGCAAGAGCAGGCTTTGTATGCAGACCTCAATACACGAGTGTCAAATGAAGCAAGAGATAGGGGTATTGCAAACCTAAAACAAGCTAAAGAATCAATTCTTCGTGGCCTTGACACAAGTGATCCCGCTAAGTTGTCTGCTGTTGCTTCTGTTCTGTTTAATGGCAAGGAAAAAAATCTTGAGATGAAAGTCAAGATGGCAAACGTTTTGGCAGAAACTGCTGGATTTTATGCAAACTCAAATGAGTTCAGGGCTGCAATGTCTAACCCAGAGTTTGAAACGAAAGATGGTAAACCTGTGTTGGATGGGAGTGGGAATCCACAGTTGACAAAAGAATGGCAACAGATTAGAAACTATTCAGAAGATTTGTACCAACAACTTTCTGGGTTTAAGCGACAAGCTGCTAAACTTTCAGTTGATATGGTAGATCGTCAGATTACAACTGCAATGCTTGGTAATCTTGGTGTAGGTCTTAAGGATGCTACTGAAAATCCAGGCCCAACTCCAACGGCTGGAATGACACAGCAAGAAAGGAAGGCAACTCATGCAGCGGTTGTAGCGGCAGGTGTGCAAATTATTGGGGGAAGCAGGGAAACAAAACTTCCTGCTGGAACGGCACAAAACATTGCTGCTGCTATGCAACGAGACATTAACGTTGTTGGGACAGCAGTGAGCAATGCTTCCCTTGGCGCTGGTCTTGTTGAAATTACTAGAAACGAAGTTGGATTTAGAGATTTTATTTCTACTTTGACACCAGAACAATCTGCCCCAGTCAAGGTTGTTGTGAATGATGTTTATAAGAAGAGCGTGCAGTCTGCGGCAGATGGTCTTGGAGATATTTCTAAAAAGTATGGTTTGAAAACTCCCCTGAGAATCGGTGTTGACGGGAATGGCACTGTAGGTATTATCCCTCCTGGGAAAGAGTATTTTAGAGACCAAAATATTCTTTCAAGTTTTATTTCTGGAAGTTCTATAGGTTCATTTTCTGCTGGCTCACCAATCCCAGATGCATTTGCTAAATACTACCCTGGCAAGGAAGTGAAACCAGAGTTTATCAATGAAATTACAAACCTTGCAAAAGCAGCACAAGAATGGAATAATAAATATCTCCCCCGTCTTGTTGGTTCTGTTACATCAAGAGGGATTGTAATGGGAGAAGAGAAGGCTAAAATTGCAAATGAAATTGCTCTTAATGTCCAAGGCGGTAAACCTACTTCTGATTTTTATTCTATTCCTATTCCTTCGGTGCCCACACAGGGAGCCAGTACAGGAGGGGGAGTAGTTGCAGCCGCCACTAGTTTTCAACCACAAGCAGGTGACAGTGAAAGAGTGACAATTCTTAAGCGAGAAATTGCTGCTGTGGAAAAAAACACTCAACTCGCAAAGAAACGCCTTGAGCGTGCAAGAGCTGCGAATGATGCAGAAGATGTTTCTGTGTACGAAAATGAGCTTAAGCGTACAGCCTCAGATGTTCAAGCATTACAAGATGAGCTTGGAAGGCTCCAGAAAGGCCGCTAATCGGGCTTCTGAGCGTGTTTTAGGGGGTGGGGAATACCGAGGTAGCCTGAAGCTCTTTCAGCGCCTCCTGAGGCGTTTAAGCGCCTTTGGCTCTTTTCTTAAAAAAGAGCGTAACACCCCCTTGACACGACAACATCAAGTGTGATACCCTAACATAAATTATGTTCTATAAGGATTTATATGTATTCTTTTAGTAAGAAAAGTAAAGAAAGGCTTGAAGGAGTAGATAGTTCTTTAATTAAATTGATGGAAGAATCTATTAAAGAAAGTCCTTATGACTTTGGAATTACTGAAGGAATTAGAACTCCTGAAAGACAGAAACAATTATATGATGAAGGTAAAAGTCTAACTCTTAAATCTAAACATTTAATTGGAAGAGCAGTTGACATTGCTGTATTTGTAGAGGGTAAGTTAACTTGGGATTTTAAGTATTACAAACCAGTTGCAGAACATATTAAAAAGGTGGCTGAAACCCTCAAAGTTAATATTATCTGGGGTGGTGATTGGAGGCGTTTAGTGGACGCTCCCCATTTTGAGTTAAAGGATTAGAATGCTAATTGAAACTATTATTGCAGCATTAGTTCCTGTCGGTGTTGAAGGGATTAAGCAAGCTGCTGCTAGGTGGTTTGGCGGAGTGAGGGCAACTACAGTTGATGAACAAATTAAACTTGACACTAACGAAATCGAAAAGATTAAGGCTCTTGCAGAACTGGATAAGCCTATTGGGCAACCCTCTCAGTGGGTGGTTGACTTACGAAGTAGTGCTAGATATGTTGGTGCTTTGCTGGTTATCAGCGTTGGTATTGGTTCTTTGTTTATGACCGTAGTTCCTGCTGTGCAAGCTATAGCTTTGGAGGCTGCCAACATCGCTTTCGGTTTCTTGTTTGGTAGTCGTATTGTTTCTTCTTTTAAGAGGTGAATATGCCAGTTAATAAAAGCATGATGAAGGGTATGAAAGAACAGTATGGTAAGAAAAAGGGTGAGCAAGTTTATTATGCTGTAGAGGCAAAACAAAAGGCCGCTGCAAAGAAGAAACCTAAAGCAAAGAAATAAGGAATATAAATGAGTAATTATCTTTACGCAAAAAACCCAAGCACAGGTAGCTTTGATCCAGTCCTTCAAAACAATGGATCATTGAAAGTTAACACGATTGCAACAGTAACGGTGCCACGCGTGCAGGCAACTTCTGGAACGGCTGCGTCTATTGTTTTAACTAGCACGTGCACAAAGATATCGATGTACGCAACTCAAGGGACGTGGTACTCGCTTTCAGGCACTGCGACAAGCTCAAGCCACTTTATTGGTGCCGGAGAGCGTTTGGATATTGATGTTCCTGCAAATACGACTGTCAGTGTGTTGCAAGAAACTACAGCCGGGTCTGTGCGTATCTCGGAGTTGTCGCAATGAGACCAAGAGCAACGTTAGCGGGGTCTATTAAGAGCGCAAACAAAGGTTTTGCGCTTGCGCTTTGGACCCCTGTGCAACTCGGAGCATCACTGGCCCTGTGGCTGGATGCAAACGACACTAGCACGATCACGCTCAACGGCAGCATGGTGAGCCAGTGGGCGGATAAGTCTGGGAATGGGCGCAACGTATCTCAGGCAACCGCAACTTCACAGCCAGCGTATGACACTGTGGCATTTAACAGTAAGCCCGCTTTGGTGTTTGATGGGGTAAATGACTGGATACGGCGCGCAGGGCAGGTGTTTGACCCCAGCAATTCAAACTTGTTTCTGGCAATTGAGTACCGCAATGCAGTCAAAACCTTGCAATCTGTCGTTGCCTCCGATGTATCTGGCTCGTCGCCTTACCTCTATTTACAGGCAGATGCCGGAGCACTCAAAGGATATGGGGGAAACTACGTTTCCGCAGGCACATACTCGTTAAACCAACGCGAGATCACGCAAATATCCAGACTCGCTACGGGAAACATTGAGCTGTACAGATCCGGGACACTAACAGGTAGCGGCGCAGCAGGGATTGCGACTGTAAACGACGGATTTACATTTGGTCTCCTGGGCAGCGGGTCTTTTGGAACCTTCGCAGCCATGGCTATAGCGGAGACGGTAGTGGTATCTGGCGTTTTGAGCACTGACAATCGCCAGAAACTCGAAGGCTACCTAGCGTGGAAATGGGGCTTACAAGCCAACCTCCCAGTTGGCCATCCTTACAAAAACACACCTCCAACAGTATGAACGACTACCTAATTTTTGATACGCAAGCTGCTGCCGACACGGCCCTTGAGACGATCTACGCAAACATGATTTGGGAAATCAACTCCCCCGACTTGCTGCATATAGTGACGGGCGAGGTAGTAGACAAAGACAGCTTGACCCCCGAGCAGGCTGTGCAGATTGATTCCGCCGCTCGGCACTTCCCGATCTTCGGGGTGAATGCTGCTACTGGGGTTAAAGTTAAAACCGCAGGCTACACAACGGCTTGGGCAGTAGCGCAGGAAACAGTCAATAGTAAATGGGTGTTTCAAAAGCCTGATGACGCACTAATGGGTGATGTGGTTGGGTATACGGTTGAGCCATACAACCCTGATTGGCTCCCACAGGATACGCTGTGAAACCAGACTCACGTTTAAAACGTGCAGGCGTTGAGGATTACAACAAGCCCAAACGCACGCCCATCCATCCTACAAAGTCTCATGTGGTGTAGGCGTGGCATTCATAATGTGCCATTGCTGAGTAAGGCTACAGAAGAAGATTTGCAAGAAGCAATTCGTCTAATGTACGAGCCAGAATGACAAAAGCCCCGTTAAGTTGAAACCTACAAATTAGGTCGCAACTTACGGGGCTTTTTTTTTTTATCCTTTTTTAAGATAATTCAGGATAATCTGTATTTCAGATGGGCTTAATAGACATGCCCAATACTCGTGCATAGCTCAGGTCGGGGTGAGTAGCATGAGGGAAACCCCCCGCCAGAACACGGATATATTTCCGCAAGGCTGCTCGGGCCTGATTGTAGCTGGCGAACAGTCCAGTCAATTGCTTGGGAAGACTCCCCTTCTTGCGCTTGATTCGATACATCATGTTTAATCCTTTCAACATACAGAGAAGCATCCATCAGTTCTTCCTGAAGGTGCGTGAGCCAGTCAATAAATTCTAGGTCAGTGCGTTCCAGTGTTGTGCCATACTTTAGTACGCCAGTTTCACTGCGTTGACGCATCTTGGCAACAACTGAATCAACGTGTTTGTCACGCATACTGAAGTTCTTCAAAACTCTTGAGCAAAGCAGCACGCTTGCGCCTGCGCTCTTGAGCATCAACAAACTCCTTCAACTCTGACGTGAGTTGGCGCAACTCTTCAAAGTTCAAATCGAGCCGATTGAATCGGTTTTGCGTGTCGGTCAACACGTAACATCCACCCAAATCATGTTCGTTCACTTTAATCACAATAATTCTCCATAATTAACAATAATTACTGGCACACTTCGCATTCACCCGTACTTCCCTTGACTCCCGCCAAGGTGTGCATGTAGTACAAACCAATGATGCGCTCATCTTGAAACGCTTCTTTATGCACTTCACTGATTGTAGTTTCACTCTCGTCTGCTGAGAAGAACAAATTCACACTTTGCCACTGGTCAATGTAGTTGCTACGCACTGCCGCATGACGCACCACCCACCTTTGGTCAAGTTCAAAGGCTGTCTTAAACACCTTCTTCTCTTCTTCAGTGAGCCATGACACATGCTGCACACTACCAAACTTGCTATTCACTTCCTTGATTGCAGCTTCCACATCTTCACATCGTTCTTTCACAATGTCAAGCAACACAGGGTCAATTCGTTCAACATTTCCTGCTGCCGTTGTCTGTGTAAACGTAAAGGCAGGTTGTGGGTTAATCCCCTCAGACACACCACCCATGAGCAATGCCGTACTCTTGGTTGGTGCAATGGCAATGAGGCTTGTGTTTCCACGTTTAGCAACTTCAGCATTCTTACGAATTGTATAAAAGATTTCCGTGTTCAAGAATATAGCGCCCAAGCTCTCCCAGGGGATGCGCTTTTGCATGAGTAGTGTGTGGTAGCCACAAACACCCAAGCCAAGGGCTCTATAACGCTCTGTAAAGCGACGAATCTTCTGGAAGCCAGCTACCCCCCAACTCTTGTCCAGAAAGTCGTCTACAACGCAATTAAGGAACTCTGTGGCCCACTGGATGTAGCAATCTTCTGTGCCAGCCTTCGCCTTAATGTCGTCCCAATGCACAAGGTTCAAGGAGGACAACACACAAGAGTAGGTGTTCTCTTCGTCACTTGGCAACAAGATTTCAGAGCAAAGGTTTGATGCCTTGTTCGTCGTGTGGTATGCCTTGGGCAACTTCCGATTGGCCTTATCAACAAACCAGAAATACCCCTTACCTGTTACAGCCTTGGCTTTAAGCGCTTTCTGATAGCGACGAACAGCGTCGGAATCTCCCGCATCAAGGCGTGCAATGAAAGCATCAGACACATTCCAGCCAATATTAAGATCGTCAGGAGAAGCAACAAGGTAGTCGCAAAGCTCATCAAAGTCTCCGTGGTCGATTGGTAAATATCCTGCAAAAGCTCCACGCCTATTGCTCCCCTGCGAAACAAGTTGCATGTCTGCAACAAAACTCTTGAACAAAGGCACTACACCAGAAGCCTTACCACCCCCCTTAAACTTTGTTCCACGCTTGCGAACATCGCCCAGGTATGCAGAGGTGCCAAACCCCATCTTCGTGAGCATAGCAGTTTCATGCTTTGCTCGGTAGAACCCGTCTACGCTGTCTTCAACGTAGCTGCCAGCACAAGAGATAGGGAAGCCCCGATCAGTTCCCATGTTTGATAGCACAGGAGTTGAGGGCGAGAGAATACCATTCCAAAGCATGTTGAAAAATGCTTGTTCTGCCCCATCGCGGCTAGAATATTTAGCGGCTGTACTGGCAATGCGTTTGAATTGTTCACGAATTGTACCTGCTTCATATAAGTATTTTTGCATGAACATCTGGTATCCTGAAGTGGAATACCAAGGGGGTGTGTCCCCCTTTTCTTGGCTTTTCTTCCGTTCTTCGGAGATTGCTTCGTACTCATCATTTTTTACCATGTAAAACTCTTTTCGTCCCAGTCTCGTCGATACTCTTTGCCAATGCCAGCAAAGAAGTCATTAAAGGAAAACCCAGTGATGTCTTTATAAAACCATTCAGCAATTGGATTGTACTTTGGTTTGTACAAAGGCTTCATGCCGAGGTTCTTCAAGCACAGGTCAATTCGATGTTCCACAAAATGTTTCATCTGCGTAGCCGTAATACCTGATATTTCACCCATCTCAAACACTTTGTCAATAATGAGTGCTTCGTGTTGATACAGTACTTTTGCAGCATCGTAAACCCTCTCCGATACATCCCCGCCAACTTGATCTTGCAATGCCCTGAAGCACCAAGCCCCTGCCTCGGCATGTAGGGCTTCATCACGTACAGAGAATGCAATGCCACGACAAACATTGTTCAGTTTGTTTTTTCCGTTTGCTTGGAAGTGCTTAAGGAATGCGAAAGCACTATACAACACAGCACCTTCGACAAGGCTAAATACAGCCGTTGAATATAGGTTGTCTTCATCGTTCAGTGCCTTATCAATAAACTCCATCCGTTCCTTTAGGTCAGGATCGTCTACATAGCTTGTGTAGAAGCTGTCAGTGCTGACGTTCAATGCCTCGTTTAGCTTGGCATAGAACGGGGCATGTACAGCCAACTCAAACATGGAGAACACAGAAGCCATGCGCCTAAACTCTGGCCTGGGGAATGTCTTGGTAAACCTATCTCCCCAGTATTCTCCACCAGCACGCAACTCATACAACGTGAACAAACGCAGAGTGGTTAGCACACCATGCTTCTCTGCCGGAGTCATGTCAACAAGGATGCTTTGAACATCCTTCTCAACATTGATTTCGTCAGGAAGCCAGAAAATCTTTAACTGATTGTCTGCGTATTCAATTGGAGTTTTATATTTTACTACGACACTTTCTGTTGGTGTCTGAATGTCAGCGGTTGTCACCCTTCCCCCCGATCTTGTTTCGTGCTGCTCGGTCAACCAGCTTGTTAATGTTTTCTTCCATCACTGTTGACAAACGAATGTCATAGTAGTCTGCCAATACAGCGATGTGCCAAAGCAAATCACCGAGTTCCTTTTCGATGTTTGCCAAATAAACCGTATAGTCTTCGTAGCTGTCTGGATTGGTGTCACGCAGAAACTTCTGCCGAACACCCAACACTTCGCCAGCTTCAGAGGCCAGCCCTGCAAACGTAGCCTCTAGGTTGTATGAAGGAAGACGAAACGAAACTGCATTGCGTTGATATTCATTCGGCGTCATCATCTTCCTCCACATCGTAGTATTCAAGTGAGTCTCTGAGATTGGTGCGGTAACTTGGGTCGAGCGAATATACGTCATCTTTATTCTCTTCAATACTGTTTAGAATGTCATCAATGTTTGGGCTCATTATTCTTCTCTCAGCAACGCAAGTTCCAAAATACCAAGATGGAGGGAGAACACAAAGTCTTCATCGCTTCCACCAAACTCAAGGCCAACATTGAAACCGCAGATAAATCGGTAAGCAAAAGTCATCGTCCAGTCCTTTGAATTGTTTCCAAGATTTTCATTTGAACATCCACACCAAGTTCATTCCACCAGTCATAGTCTTTCAGAACTATTTCTTCAAACGCTTTGAGCGTGTGGACGATGTGGCTTTCTTCGTAGAACCCGTCCCAGTCTTCTTCGTCTCGCATCTTACAATCCTTTCTTCTGCTGTCTTTGCATCGTGGCAATTCTTGCATAAGATTTGATACCCGTCAACCTCACACAGCAATCTATCAATAAAAATATCCCATGACACAAAGCCTTTTGCAGGGTCTACAACAGGGTCAATGTGATCTGCGGCAACCATCTTCCCTGGAAACTCTCTCTCGCATCCCGCACATTTATAGTGCTTTGCAAGGCGTCCAGAGGCTGCGTTAATCTTTGTACGTGTAAAAGCCTTAGCAAGGGCGTCATTCCTTGGCCCCCATTTGCGTGAGAGGGTGCGAAGCCCTCCCACTACAAACGAATGGAAACGAGCCTCTGTCCAAAGCCCTCCGTTACGCTTGGTCTTCAAGATACTGACGGGCATGGTCTAGCACAGAATACCCATACGCACTTTCAAGGAAAGTAAAAACTTTTGACAAGGCTTCAGGGAGGTAAATCCCATCTGCATCTGTAAAGGAAAGGTTAACCTCTTGCCCACACTGCTTCCAGGCAAGTTCAAGGGTTGTAGTGAAGTCATAAGTCATATCAATTCTCCATTAGTGCAGACCAAGAGGTTGCAAATTCTTTAGGGATGTTGTCAGAAATCATTTGAGCGATTTCTTGCGTTTCTTTTTGCGAATGTGGGTCGAGGCGCAGTTTACATACACGAGCGAATGCTGCCAAGCTGCCTGTCCACACCCACTCTGTCATCATGTTCTGAGGCAAAATCATACGTGCCTGCTCAGGGCACACATACTCTCGCAACATAACAAGGTATAGCTGGTGTGCAGCCTCCATAACGTCAGAGGGATATGTTGGGCCTGGAAGCTCAACTATCTCTTCGCTGCTTCCTTGCTTAACATTCTGCGCCTTTGCACGCCAATACAAAGGGTAGTAATACTCTGGCTCTGAATCGACATAGCGACGACTCACTTCGTTCCACACCAAACCCACCTGATGTTTCCCAAGTTGCCGTGCCACAAAGATTGGAGCCTTAATACGGAATGTCAGGCTGGTATGCCCAAACGGCGTCCAGTGCTTATGCTTTGCAAGGTATTTAATGAGTTTTGCATTTTGCTCTTGTGTGTACAACGAGGCCAGCTTGTCAAAGCTAACTCGTGCTGCATCACAAACTGCATTGTCATCGCCCATATGGCGTAGCAATTCAACTTTCTGTTCGACTATTTTCATTTAATCTCTCTACAGGAATGTAGTAGTCACACTTCCCATCTTTGTCAACAGGTGTGACAGAGAAGTATGCTTGCAAATAATCACTTGGTGGTGCCTTGTGGCGATAGCACGTCATCTTCATAGGGCAATTCCCACCCCCGCACATTGTTATATCTGGCATAGTATTCCTCTACTTCCTTATCCCATTCTTCGTTTTCAGTGTATTGTAAAACTTCCGCTTTACGTTTCTTCCCTTCCTTCTCAAGGGATACAGTGTCACGACTGATTTTCTTTTTCTTTTCTTCTTTCATTCTACACTCTTTGCAAGTTGATCACGCAACACCTTGGTAATTCCCCTGGAGGGTGTACTGATAATCCAAGGAAGGAGTACGTTATACAACTTCTCAAGCAACACAACGTCTTGAATGTTATATTGCTCCATCTTCTTCCAAGCGTCCATGTCACGCTGCATACACTTCACCCAAAGTTCAAAGCCTTCGTGCTTCTCTTTAGAGCCTAGGCCAAGGGCTTGTGCGACATAGTCCAGTTTATTACTTGGAAACCTGAAGTGTTGCCGTACAACTTTCAATAAGTCAACATGATTATACGACAACACAGGTGGAACATGGTTGCGAATAAACTCACTATTGATTACAGGCATATCAAACTTATGCCCATTGTAATGCACAACGACATCAGCCTTCTTCAAGTCTCGTGCCAAACGCTGTAGCATATGGCGCTTCTGACTCTTCATCACGGAATCAAATGTGATTTCATCATTGTCATACCACTTGCTTGCATAACATAACAATTCACCAGAGTTAATAATCTGATTGATTGCTACGTTCTGTTTGCGTAGTCCCCACACATACGCAGAATGTGGGGCTGTCTCGGTGTCAAGAAGCAGAATATTCATCAATAGCCTTCAGGTTCATAAATGTACATCCAATGCGAAACACACTGAATAATCTCTCCATCTTCATCCAGGAATTGCTGGTCTTCAAACGTCCCCAGTGAGAAGTGTACCAGTGTTCTTATCAGCAATAACACTTCCTCTGTTGGAAGCCCCTTGTCTACAGGAGTCCACTCCATCACTGAATCCCCATTCATAAGCTAGTTGCCTTTCTGTTGCAATGCGTTTGTCAACTTCTTTCAACCTAGCTGACGCAGCTTCACAGAATGCAACTAGGTTTTCTGTTTTCCAATATGTAAAGTCTGCCATGACATACTTTCAATGCTTATTGTGTGTTATTACATACTTGCCAGCACTGAAGACACGTAGAAGGGAGTTTCAATCATTGGAATGTCCACGTAAATTGTATCTCCTTCCCGCTTAATATCTGAGAATCGTAGGATGCGGGCACAGATGAAGTTGCCAATTGCCTCTTCAGTTGTGTGATCCCGATTCTTAAACATCTTCATCACATGCTCATAGGCCATGTCAAAGTCTTTAGCCATCTTGGTTACAGCCAACACTTCCGCTGCCCTACCCTTTCCAATGCCTTTTGCACCCTTGTACCCGTCAGATGAATCACCACTGAGGGTTTGTGCAAGCCAATTGTAGTTGGCAATATACTCTGACGTTTCAAAAAACTTGTCATGGTAGGGGCTATATCGTTTCCCTGGCACAGTGTCCATGTCTTTGTCAGAAGACACAATGATACTGTCAGGGTAGACACCAGTGTGTAGCACCCCCATCACATCGTCAGCTTCTAGCCCAGGCTCTTCCACCCACTCAAAGTTTTCTTTGGCATGATCAATTAGTTCCCAATACCACTTAGGCTTTTCGATGATACGATTTGCCTTGTATTCTGGGTAGAAGTGTTTCCGATATAGCTTCCTGCCCTGGCAGGAGAAGCATAGGACAACACCAGTTGCCCCTGATTTCTCTTGCCAAGTTGCAATAAAAGAATTGAGATTGGACACGGCATCTGAAAGAGTTTCAATGTCCTGTATCTCAACTTCTTCTGCTTCATTCAGGAAGCTAATCGGCGTTGTTACAGCCTTGTAAATAAGCTCATCAGCGTCGATTAGTGCAAGCATTACAGTTCCTTAAAAGGGAATATCATCATCCACACCATCAAACGGGGTTTCCTGCTTCTTCACAGGAGTGTCCACCAACCCAACCTCATCAAAGCCAGCCTTGACAAACACCTTCTGGATGGTGCTGCCTTGGTAGTTGTTCGCCTTCATAATCTGCTTACGCACATCACTGCGAATCAGCTTGGCCTGCTCGTCAGTGCAAGTGTCAAACGACACGATGATAGGGGCAGCTTCCAGCTTAGGAATTGGCAACCCCTTCATCACAGGCATAACACCCTTGATCTTGTGGTAGAAGTTGCCGTTGTATTCACGCTCAGTGACTTCCACCATCAGCGCCTTGCCAAGCAAAGCCTCTACATCATGCCCATTCTCAATCAGCGCCTTGGATGCACTGCAAGCATTAGCCAGCTTTGCCATCTTGCTCTTGGGGTTGAAGGTGACAACACCGTCTTCCTGCTTGTACACCACGAAGTCATGTCCCAACACTTGTCCTTCAAACGTGTTGTACAGGGGCATACGAATTTGCTTCTGCCCCAGGTCGCCACCCCAGTCGTGGGTTTGTGTGAGAAGGTCAACAAGCACAGCGAGTTGTTGTACAGGCTTGCGTGGAATCTTCTTACCAGCTTGGTCTACGAAGTCAGGGCGATTCTGAATGCCCATATCAACAATCATTGACACCGCAGCAAGCGTTACGCCTGCCTCTGGACGAGGCCAGGATTTGACAGAAGACTTTTTACCAGAAGAAGTTTGAATAGTCGGTTTCATTTTATTTCCGTAAATTAAATTGGCGCTGAATAGGTGAATCGAACACCTAACTACTCATTACAAGTGAGTCGTTATACCATTTAACTAATTCAGCTTTAGTGTGTTCCAGCCCAATTGTCAGCGATTTTGTATTCACCGTCAAGAGGGACACGGAGTTTTAACATTGTTCCTGCTTGTTTAATGCACTCCACCATCAATGTGCCAATCTCATCGGCAATGACAGGTGAGCATTCAACTTGCAATTCGTCATGGAAGTAGCCAACACGCCTAACCTTGTACCCCTTGTAGTGGTACGTGGGCAATCCGTGTTCATCAAGGGAATTGTTTCCCAGGTGCTTATCGAACAGGCACAAGGCCAAGTCCATAGCGATAGCACCGCAAGATTGAAACAGAAGATTGACTAGGCTGTGTTCGCTACGAGAGCAAAGGGTACGTCCGTCAATAGCTACGACATATTTCTTTTCTCCTTTTTCTTTCCAATACTTAGAAACTGCATCCTTAAATCTGGCAAGTGCCCAATTGGCTTTCCAATAGTCATTGTAAGCATCTTCACCCCGCTTGTTTGTAACACCGAGAGTTTCTGCGAGTTTCTTCGCGCTTCCTCCGTAAGCCAAACAGTAGGCTCCGTTTTTACTCTTGGAGCGAAAGGGCTTGAATCGCTTGTCTTCTTTGTTACTGGTGTCTTGCACCAATCCAGTAGATTGTATCTCATCTTTGTAAAACACCCAAGCATTCTTCGAGTGAATGTCGCCTTCAAGCAACTCTCGTCCATAGTCTCCCCCGTCATACTTCGCTGTATAGTGCCCTGTCACTCGTGCTTCGAGGGCTGCCGCATCAGCACCAACCAACACCATGCCCTCATCAGCAATGAAGAGGCTACGGAATTCCTTGCCATATAACACACCTTCCTCTGCCTTCGGCACATTCACAACAACTGTGTGCTTCTGCCTGTGTGTCGGGGTGATACCGCTACTACCTGCTGGAAGCCTCCCGTCAATTGCCAGCCTGGGGTGATCTAGCCACCCGGAAAGCACAGCATGACGATTGCGAAGAGAAAGCCATTTAACAACGTCACGAACCAGAGGGCCAGCCATAGCTTCGAGGTTTGGGCACAGCTTGCCTTTGTCCTGCATCTTTGGTGTGGTGAGGACAATCTGCCCATTCTCTTTAACTGGCTTGCCACGTTCATCCTTCTTATAGTTCCAGAGGGTAGGCTTCCAGCCCTGAGACACAAGCCACTCTTTCAAATCGTCCTGATTCGCAAGTGTCATCGTCATCTGAAACTTTATACAGGTATTCCCAATTATGGGAAACACGCCTTGTTCTGCATGAATCTCGCCATTCACAATCTGAAGATTGTTCCTTGCTACAAATGCAAGGAGGCTTGCAGAATATGATCCGTCCTTTTTGAAGGGCTTGATTGGAAGTGTCCATTTATCTTGCTCCGACTTGTTAAGTGAGCGTGGAGGAAACAGAGGCTCGCAAACAGCCCTAATAGCCTCCATATCAGCCTCTAGCTGCGCCTTGAGGGCTTGCCCATTGGCAATGTCAAACCGAAACCCCGTCGCTTCCTGACGAGCCATTAACATCCGTGCTTTGCTTGCAAGTTGAAACTTCATTTAGAATCTCTACGTTTTGAATCTTAGGCAACACACAAATGTCAATGGCGATACGTGCAATATAAGCCTCTGCTCGTAATTTGCCAATGAACTCTGGTGTAAATTCTGAGCACGCTGTACCCTCAATCTTCGAGAGTAGAGAGTACAACCTTACAAAGTCTGACGCATACATATCAAATCCTGTCTTTCAAACGGTTATAAACAAGTTCTGTCACTTCGCAGTCTCTTTCGCAGTATTCATCCATCAGTGGATGGTACTTGCTGAATTCTGCACCCCTTGGCGCGTCTTTGTCAAGGGCTCCCGCTGCAATCAGTGCTGCGCGGTAGTCAATCTTGGGGCGTCCAAGTCGCTTGCCCCACTCATCCAGGCTGTGCCCAGGCAGGTCAGGTTCTACGTACTGAGACATGAGCAGTGTGTCCCAAATTGGGAGTGTCTTGCCAAGCACTCGGTTATGACCGTAGTTTATCCCCCAAACTTTCTCCAACACTGGCAAGTCATACCCGTAGAGATTGTGCCCGATGAGGCATGTAACATTGCTCAAGATGTTGACCAATTCATCACGAGTGCGACACGTAACAAACTCGGTGGAGTCAAGAGGTTTTAATTTCACTATGTGAATTTTGGTGACACCTAGCAATAGGTTGTCTGCTTCAATGTCAATAATCATTTCAGTATTTTGTCAAGGATACAACAAAACAAAAGTAAACAAAGCAAGTATATCATTCTTTTCTACGTGGGCAAGTCATAAATCCACTCCAAAAATTGTATACATATTGCACACCAAGCAGCGCAGGCAACAATGGCAAGCACAATATCAACCTGAGCTTCCCTGATTTTGCGCTTTTCTTGGTCAGGTGTCATTTGGCAAAGCTTGATTCAATTCTGCAAGCTTCTTGGTTAGACGCCTACACATTCCAGTGTTTAGCACGCAAGCGCGCGACGGGTAGAAGTGCCAGAAATCCTCATCTTCTCCGCCTTGACGCAGATATCCGATTACAACAGCTTGACGAGAACCGACTCGATAGGCTTCAACTCGAATGATTCCGTCTGGTTCTTTGTAACATTCAATCATTTGATTCCCCCGGTTAGCTCAAGCGTTAGGCCACGCCAAGACGCCGCAGCACCTCCGCATAAAGCGGAGGCATTTTGTGCTCAGCGATCAATTCCTCAAGCGTGCGGCACTCTCCCCACTCACCGTCGATCATCACTTCTACCTGCTCGATGTATTTGCGCAGGCGCAAAAGAAATTCGTTGTCCATGCTTTTCCTCGCTTCGGCACCTATGCGGATCCGGTGTGTGTTTGGTTTCTTTCATTTGTTCCCCCTTGATCGGATTGATCCCGCAATACCGCCGCCTGTTTGGAACGTCCTGTCAAAAATTTCTACCCCCCTCGCGCACGCCTCACGCTCAGCAGCAGCGACAAGGGCGGCGAAGCGTTCAAGGTCTTGCGGCGTCCGTACAGCCCATTCCGAAAAACCCGCCTCCCGCGCCATGCGGATAATTTCATCGCGTGTCATTTCATTCCCCTTGCTCGGATGGATTCTCTAATAGCGTTGTCAGTTATCAATCGTTCAGTTTGCGGGTCTACTGGCTCCCCCCACCGAGAACAGGTGCGGCACTGCCAGTTAATCCGTCCATCGCAATCGCGTTTAATGTCACCGCCTGCGTGAAACCAGTCGCATATCTTGTTTTTTAGCCAGTTCATTTCAATTCCCCCTTGCTCGGATAGCTTTGGCTAGGTTGGTGCAGACGTTAGACCCTGGAACGCAGCCAGTCCACCAACTTTTCGGCTAGTGCCCCGGCGCCCATCTTCTTGTTACCACCATTCAGCCAGCGAATGTGCTGCGCCAACTCGTCAACATCGGGCAACCATCGGTAACGCTCTGCATCCTGGCGCAATGCTTCAACCTCGTCTGACATGGCTTGCAGTGTGTATTTCATTTGATCTTCCTTTAGCATCTCAATAAGGAGTTTGTCCGGCACAAGTGGGCAGTTGTTGTAGTAGTCCCATTTGCCTTGCGCCTTTAACGACTCGGCTTTGAGATGCATCAAGCGTTTTCCGGCATCTGACGTCTCTTGATACGTCTCTTGATACATCTCTTGATATGCTCGTCTTTTTGCATCTTGCAGTTTTAACTGATTATGCAATTGTCGAATTAGTTCTATTTGAATCATACATTCCCCCTTGCTCGGATGGCGGTGTTCAACGCCTGCTAATTAGCGTTAGGTTTCAAAAAAGCTGCACATCCTTGAGTGCGTCCCAAAATACCCGTCGCATTTCTGTGTCTCCCGGTTCTTCCGGGCCGTCCCTAAAAGGGTTTTGCACGTTTGCCTTCAGCCATAGGGCCTCCTGCTCAGACAGTTGCAGAGTTACGGTTACTTCTTGTTTGACTTCCGCTTTCATAGTTTTCTCCAAAGTTGAAACCTAACCCATCATTCCAGCGGACGGGCAAAAAGCACCCGCCGCTGAATTCAAGCGTTGGGCCTACTCGGCTTGTGGTGGTTCAACGCTGATTTCCTGGGCTGCGGCTGCTGGTGCAACCACATCAAATCGCTTCAGCACATTGGGCGGCATGTCCACATCGAAGCAGACTCGCGTGTAGCCCTCAGTGATGTTTGGTCCAGGCGGGTGCGTCCCGGCATACAAGGCCAGCCCGTTGTAGGTGTATGGCGGCACATCGCAATAAAACCGCACCTTCATACTTCGTCCTTTCTTGGCAGTCCCCACGCAGGGTTTGACCCCACGCCAGCATTAAGCCTTGCAAAGCACAGGCCCAGAAGTTCAAGGGTTCGCTCAAGGCACTCGGCTTTGGTGTCTCCCATCAAAGGCTCAATCACCCATGTCTGCCCAAGATCGGGGTGCTTCATTGGGCGCTGCCAGTAAACCTCTCGTCCGTTGTTGTCGATTAGCCTCCAAGGGCTGCGGCTGTACCCACACTTCTCAATCTTCATTTCATTCCCCTTGCTCGGATGGCTGCAGCAAAGACCTCGCCACCTTTCACCATTCCATTGACTTCACATATCTTCGCCCACGCCCTATCGCCCACGTTCTATCGCCCAGCTATCGCCGATATCGCGAGCGTTGTCCGATAGCCTTTTCACGATATAGCCCAGTACCGCCGCCAGCGGTTGTTGCCCTCAAAGCGCACTGCGCCAGCTTGATGATTTCTTGATGCGTCATGTAATACTCCTTGCTCGGATGGCTTTGGCTAGGTTGTTGCAGACGTTGATGCCTGTTTGCTTCGCGTCTTCGGTTCCAAATCCACGGATAGAGGCAATAGCATCGACGCACACTTGAGCACACGCCTCTCGTTCGGCATCTGCTGCCATGCCTGCGATCACTTCCGCGAAGATCAGGCACGAGGTCAGCGTCACATGGTCGCGCCGCTTTGGATCGGGCCATTCAAAAAAGTGCTCTGCCTCTTCTTTGATTCTTGCTTTGTTCATTTCATTTTCCTTTCTCGGATGGCTGCACTCACATCGTTCTGAGGCATCTTGAGAATCCATGCAGCCACATTCGCGCATTCCTCACGCTCGGCAGCGGCAACGAGAGAGGCGAATCGTTCAAAGTCGTCAATGGTGATGTGAGCAATCTTGACTCCAGACGGAGCGCCGACGAGAGTGACCCCGGAAGTGGCCCCTGAAATGTGGACGCCCGTAGTTAGACCTGCCTCTCGCGCCATGCGGATAATTTCTTCTCGGTTCATTTCATTCACCTAATTAGTAATTAACCAATGAGTTGATGTCAATCCCACGAGCCCTGTCTTCTTTAGTGATTTCGCACTCGTCAAGATCACCACTGATGTGACTCACATCACCGTGAATGCCACTTACATACCCACGAATGTTACTTACATACCCACGAATGCCACTTACATCGCCACGAATGTCACTCACGTCACCACGAATGTTACTCACATTGCCATAAATGTTACTCACATTGCCATAAATGTTACTAACATAACCATCCAGGTCACTCACATCACCACGAATGTGACTAACATTGCCACGAATACCACTCACATTGCCATAAATGCCATCGTGTATGCC